>Ga0209128_1000062_pt1 | contig 65763 bp, 57 predicted proteins | sample ETNvirnome_6_100_FD_184072 | JGI IMG/M metagenome (GOLD analysis project Ga0209128, IMG submission 184072) | Marine viral communities from the Pacific Ocean - ETNP_6_100 (SPAdes) (version 2) | ecosystem: Environmental > Aquatic > Marine > Oceanic | place: Pacific Ocean | collected 2013-06-19
AGCCCGAACTTTCAACGCCTGTCGAACTATAAACTAGCGCCGAACCTGATGGCGCCAAATCACCCGTAGCCGCAATAGTAAGACCGCCCCCGGCGCCGCCATCTGTCAGGGTAATATTGCTCCCAGCAGTCAGTACTCGTTCTTGGGTGAGCGCATCCGTAGCTTCAAGCACCACGTACTGAGCATTGTTGGGGGCTTTGGGAACGGCAGGAGGTGGTGCCGGGGCGGGCTCTGATGAGGGTACGGCGCCCGGGCCAGATGTCACAATTTGCGGAGTCATCTCACCGCGGATGCGGAAGGTGCCGCGGCGCGCTTTTATGCACTCCGCACTAATTTGAAATTTGTGCTCTACTTGACCAAAGTAATAGCGCGTATCATTATAGGTTCGAGCAATCTCATAAAACTCATCTCCATATTGAACAAAATCTCCAACACGGACAAAAAGATCTTGGTCTTGTGTGAGCCTCTTGCGATTAAAATTAACTGTGAGCTTCGTTTGGTATTCATATCCGTAGCGCTCGTTCGTTTGTTCGTTTTCAACTGTAACGTACGCGTAAACACGCACAGGCGCAAGTGTAACCTTGTCAACAGCTTCGCCATAAATCGGGTGATAATTAGAATCTTCTAAACTCACGGCGTAATAGGCTATAGTTTGGCCTACTACGCGCTCGGCGAGTTCATCATTTACTTGTTTTACTAGGTCACGTTCTTTTTTGCCAAAGAACATGGGTGGGGGCGCTGATTCAGGTTGGTCCCACTTATTTACTGGATCTGCCATCTAGTCACCCCGCTTGTCTGCCCACTGGCATTTAATAAAAGCTCATGGTAACTAGATAGTTTAGCTGTTCCGCTCCTCCCCTTTTGCGTAACGTGCGTGTCGCATACCATCTTCTACCATAGCCTCACCGATCCCGTTACCCTATGCCAGAGGAGCCGGACCAGTTCGAACCACTGGGAGAATTAGCTTTTACCATATTAATGGTGTCGGGGGCGATCCCCGTAAGGCCAGCAATCACCGAACAGTTATCAGATCCGCTTAAGAATACCTGTGTTACCTTAATGTCAAATCGCACTGGACCCGAGCCACTAGTTGGCGCGATCTCTAAAAATCGATTGCCCTGATCAGCGCACGTTGGCACGCCGGCCACTCCGCCGCTAGAAAAGCCAACTCGAAGGGTGGCGTTGGTACTATCAAGATTTGACACCATCACCCAGGAGGTAACATTAGGAAAATCAACCTGTGCTATCGCTAATGCGTCAGCCCGACAGCCGATGCTCCCTGTGGCCCACGGTTTACCGCTGACTTGATAAGAGCCTACATTTTGAAGACCAACGTTATATTTAAAAGCTGCCATTATAATTCTCTCCGTTCATTAATTAGTTGTGACTCAGTGCTTTAACGCAACATTTTTTCTTGTTGGCGCCTTTCCAACTTCTCTCGGGCCCTAATAGCCTTTTTCCGTTTCATCTTTCGGCGCACCGAAGGCTTGATATAATGATTTGTTCTCTGGCGGTATATTTCTAAAATTTTCTCATTCTTAACTTTTTTAATAAACCTACGAATTAATTTTCCAGACGATTCGTTTCGCCGCAAGTCGACCCGTACATTGGTGGCCATCAGAAGTATACCTTATTTCTTTCTCGCGCTCACATCTTGCATGTGGGCTCCCCAACTATTCCCAACAGAGCCAAATAAATTACTAATATCTACGCCGGCGTCGCCGGCCTCTACACCGGCAAGAGGGGCCGCGGCTGCAGCGCCCTGGAGCTGCTGCGGTCCTGGCGTTGTTCCTTCAAACAAATCTATGCCATTATAGGCCTGCGAGCCTATCGCTTCCATGAGCTTCTTTTTTTGTGCTTTCATTTTAGATCCCTGTTCCGCACTAAATGTGTTGCGCTGCATACGTGCTAGCGTTGGATCTACAGGGGGAGAAGCCGCTTCGATTTGCGGGGCGGCAATTCCTCTACTTACTTCGCCAATGATCCCCGAAAGAACACCATCTTCAAACATCACCTCCTTGATGCATTCTTTAATCAGCGGCTTCAGAATTTGCTTTAACTGTGATTTTTTCATTTAACGCCCGATAATACCTTCCATCGATTGAGTCGACTTTCTTCTAGAAGAGCTTCTTCGTAATCGCTCACATCGCCAAGGTTCCCAAAGTCTTCCGGCGTCATATCAAACAGGCGTGCGCCTAGGCCTCCTAGGCCCTTGGTTTTCTTACCCTGTACATCTCCCGTAACGGGTGCGCCGGGGATATCCTGCGACAACCAGCCGCGGCTTACATACTTCTTTCGGCGGCCGTCATCAGTAGCTTTTCGGCCAGCACGGCGGCCGTCAGCAGCTTCTCGATCGCCGCCTGTGAATTTCTTCCACCAGCCTTTCATCCTGCTTCCAACACCATCGTCAGAAGGGGAGTCGCCGCGGGTGCGGGGGTGTTCCTCCTCGGCTGGAGATGGCAACTCAATATCGTCGTCGGACGGGGGGATGTGGGCACGACTAGATCTCGGGTCTGGTTCTCCGGGGACGGTGTCAGACTCTACGCTTGATCTTCGACGACGCGGGCGGGAAACCTCAATTTGCAATTCTTCAGCTACCAGTTGGCGAAGGGCCTCATATTGCGGTGTAGAAGAAGGTTTAGGCATACCACTATTTTCCTATAATATCATCCAAGAGGCCAATGATCTTGTTCTTGCGTTGAATGCTTTCGTTCATCAATCTACTTTCTGAGATTCCCATAAAGGCATTAGGGGTCGATGGTTCCGAAACAATATCAAAGCAGATCAATTGAAAGTCATCCTCTACAATCGTCTTACCCTGCTGCTCGGTCACAGACCCCATTCCGCGAGAGGAGATGCCGATCTTTACACCGGACTCAACAAGGGACCGGAGAATTTGGCCTGAGGGTGTATTAAGAACCTTCGCTTTGCCCATAACATTCGCCCCGTCCATCCAAACTTCTGTCATCATGTGAGACACATTAGCAAGGTTAATAATAGAAGACTCAGGATGATCGAGTTCTCCCAGAGCGCGGTTATCTTCTACGAGGCCCGCATATTTCTTCACTTCACGAGTAAGGATTGGGCCCGGGTAGACGCGTCCGTTACCATTTTGAACGTCACATTCTTGAAGTTTACCCGTGAGCATCAGGCCCCCCTCACGGACAAAACTCTTCTCCGCTTCTGTCAGAAGATCCTGACAGATGCCGCCTTCACATAATTCATAGTACTCGCGGAGAAGCTGGGGCATTCAGTTCTACCTACTCTTCAGGATGTCCGCTATGGTTTCCTGGACAAGTCTCTTGGTTTCGGAGCGCGAGAGGTCGCTTCGGGCCTCTTGCACAGCGCTTTTCTGGAAGGTGTTTCTTAATTTATCGTTAAGAGCACTGTATATCTTCTGATTTACCTGCGCGAGTCCATTCTCTTGTAGCCAGGGACCGCCGTCGCCCTGCTCTAAACAGGCTAAGTATCCTACTGCATTCCTCATCAATTCACATACTTCTTCACCCTCTGGGCACGGAGGGAGGGTCCGGAGTACCTCGCCACATATAGCTGCAGCGGCTTCGCCGCCGCGGGTAGAGCCTCCGCCTCGGCCGAGCTGTAGGGCTGCAGCCTCGTCCAACTTGTCCACATACTGGGTTATCATTCCTTCCAGATTGCCTCCTGCCACATTTCGAGGAGCTTCATCATCTGGGCGCAGCGCTGCGCCGGCTCGGGCTTCGGGATCTCTAGATGCAGAAAGAAGGCCCGATTCTAATATGCCCCTTAGCGCTTTCGTGGCGCTCAGCACTATTTGATCAAGCTGCTTAGCTATATTTGCCGACATCCCCTGCTCAAACAATACTGTCTCATGCAAGAAGTATCTTGGGTCTATTCGTTTTACATTTTTTCTATATCGTGCCATTATCTTATTTCCTCAGAGTGTGGGGCCCCGGGGCGAGCCTCCTCACAAGTTTGTCCGGGATGCTCTCCCGATTGGTCCTCTTGGCCCCCGCCCATCAGCTGATCGATCTACTGTCTCGTGCAAGAAGTATCTTGGATCGATTCTTTTTACATTTTTTCTATATCGTGCCATTATCTTATTCCTAAAAAGCTTAACGTGGACACGAGCCCACCGATAGTCAGCTTCCTTTGCAGCAACGTCGCACTGGTTGAAGTATCCATTTTTGCATTTTATTACCTCCTAACGATCGTTTTTAATTCCGTTATCATCTACCAGCATACTTAAAAAGTACGATGTTCCGGCACTGATGCATCCGCATATAAATGCAGTTACGGGACTATTACTGAATGTAAATAGTTCGGTCCAGGGGTTAATCCCCCAAAGAAAAAGCCCACTCCAAAATCCCACACAAAGAGGACAATGCAAAAGTGTTCCCCAAAAATGACTTTTTGTAGAAAGAAACCTTACGCGTTCAAAAATTGATCCGTAAACTATGATGAAAGTTAAGCCGTAAGCAGCAAGAATAAAATGTAATAATTGCACATTAATAACGATATCTGAGCGGGTAGTAGTAGTACCCGGGACGCATCGCTCCCTTCTCAGCATATTGTGGTACTTCACCGAACTCTGTGGAATCCTGGTCGTCCGGATGGGTATACATATCTTCTAGCTCTTTCTCGTATTCGTCAGCTACGCGATCAATGTTTGCCTCATGGTCAATAAATTCTGCAATCACATAGACTGCCGCCTGTAGTGAGTTGATTTGTTCGTTGCTAAATACAACGGCTTCGAGGGAACGAAAAACGTGGCCCCCTTGAATTGTCGATCTGTCGATAACACCTTTGTCGGCCAGCAGTTCTAGCAGACGATTTTGATAATCGTAAACATCTTCTGTAGCCGTTGTTTTTGGAAAGGTCACCACTTTCATCTTTTCGGGGATGACGGCAATATCAATTTTTTTGTGATCCATGATGAGCAGTGAGCCATCAAGCGCCTTGCGGGCATTTAGCTCTACTGTTGCTTGTGGTCCGCCGATCTTGATCCTAATCATTTTCGGCGAGTTCCCGCACAAGCTCTTGAGTCTTAAGGAGCTTCGTTAAGTCCGCGCCCTCAAACTCCCTGCGCCGCAGGCTATCAAGATATCCTACAACATCAGTCGATTTCTGACGGATAAGGGTATCAGCAGTCTCACTCTCAACGACTTTACTAATTAAGCTCTTCAGCCTTACGATTTCTTCGTTAAGATAGACACGCAATTCGAAACCCTCATCTGCAAAAGATGTAATATATCTATTTAAGAAATCTTTTTGTTCCTCTAAGAGATTAGTATATTTTTCATTAAACTTGTTAATAAACGAATGATAGGTTATATTATCTATGGACTTAAGAGCAGTTTCTTGATGCGATCTTTTTGACGCCATCTGATCTACCAATGCCTGTTCGAACAAAACGCGTTGCTTAACCGGCGACCCTTTAGTAAAAATAGACTTTATTGAGGCTAAGGTTTTAAAGTTAGGAACGAAATTAGACCAAACATGTTGGCCTAGACTCTTATTTATGGCAGCGATGACGCGAGATTGTGCATCAAAAATTGTTTCATCGTCAAGAGCCAATCGTGCTTCCTTTGTTTCCTGAAGTAACCGCTCCGCCACGGTGGCCTGCATATTTTTAGTTTCGAGGAGCACGCGATATAAACGAAGATCAGCCAGAAGTGGCGCGCCTGTTATAAAATGCTCTTTAAAAATGTCAAGAATCGCGACTTTATTTGCAGTATCGTTTTGAAGAACCGCCTTGGTAAATTCCTTGACCAGCGCTTCATAAATGAAAGCAGTATTACGTTTCTTATTATGTTTCATCCTTCTGTGCCCCTTTTGATTCCAGTTGAGCAATAAGTTTGCGTATATTGGTAGTGTTTTCTAACAACATCATTTCATCCTTAGTATAAATAGATCCGTTATTCTCTTCCAGACTAACTAACGCCTTAAGATCGGGGACGCCCACTCGCCCAATTGAATGACCTACGCGCCTTTTCTCTGCGCGACCAGTTGGAACTTCGGGTGCTACGAGACTTCTTAGGTGTCTGCGGGTGGGGCCCGAGCCTCTGCGTCCATCAGGACGTCGAGGTATACGATCTTGTGCCGGGCCCGGGCGATCTTCGCGGCGGGCTGGGGACGTGAGGAGAGGGGACTCTTCTTCGCCCCCCTCTTCTTCGCCACCCTCTAGTTCTCCGCCAAGCTCCCCTCCGAGGTCGCCACCAAGCTCCCCTCCGAGGTCGCCACCGAGGTCGCCACCCATCTCGTCGGCGGCGCCCTGCTCTTGAACTCCTTCAAGGGCCTGCATATATTTCTTATCATAGAAGGATTCGCGCTGGTTGCGTAGGAATTCCTCGTCCGACATCCCCAGAATATTCTTTGAAATATACCGCTTACTGTATACGCCTTCGGGCACAGCGTTGGCAATATCAAACTTCGTTCTCATGTATTCTAGTTGTTGCAGCTCGGCCAGACGAGACGGATTATTCAAAGCGAGCTTAAAGCCTATCAAATCTTCGCCGCGGAAACCTAACGTATAGAGATGAACCACCGAAATTTTCTCCAGTTCTGATATTAAAGCTCTTTGAAGTCGCTGAATGGTGCGGGCAAAACGAATATCTTTTTGTGCTAAAGTTGTCTTGTCTTCATTGTCTCCATCTAAATTGGTGAGGTAGGACTGTGGAACTTTAAGCGCAGAGAATAGCTTATCGCGCATATATTTTACATCGTCAATGTCGTCCAACGATTTGGCGCCAGGTAGAGAAACGATGTCTGAGCCAACCCCTCCTCTCATTGGAATGAAATAGTCTTCTTCTAGGGACAATGGGTTGTAGCGCAAATCTACACGGCCCGTCTCAGCATTAACTAAAGAGTTTCGTTTTAATTCTGTCTTAACGCGTTCCATATATTGAGGCACGTCTTGCGGCGGGATGTTGCCCACATCAATCTTGAAGACTCGGCGCTCCGGGGCGCGTACAACACGATAAGCTATCATCGCATCTTCAATTAAAACGAGTTGACGCCAGATGCGGCGCGCCGGATCTAGGACGGAGGTTCCATAAGGATTATATTTATCATTTCCCAAAATACGAAAATGTGCTACTTGCCAATCTTCAAAGGTCATTCCCGCACCGTTCCACTGGAATTGTACATAGTTAGGATTAGTGGGGTCTTGTCCCTCTAGCCGTTCAATTTCCTGCGCAGGAAGCCCAATAACTGATTTTACCCCCAGATGTTCATCAACATCCAAGTAGAGGTAGAAGTCACCAAACTTACACATGGACCTCGCCCAGCCAAAACAATTGAATTCAAGATTAAGTGCATCATAAAAAAGAGTTTCTAGAATAGTTTTAATTTCGAGATTCCGGCAATCAACTGTCAGTAATTTATCAAATTCATTAGAGGTCGTCATTTCATCAGCATAAATATCAACGGCTGATGCTATCTCGGGCATATACTCCATTTGGTCAAAATCTTGATAGCGCTCGCCGCGATTTTGGTTTCGCATTGCGTGCGATGAAAGAATATTATAATTCTGAGACAGGTTGTCTGTTGCGCGCTTGAACTCTTGGCCGCTCATTGAGCGGAATCGATAGCGATATTTATCTAGATCATTGCGTCTTTCCTGGCGCGCAATTTGTGCTCGATAATTTACAAGAGGTCCTGAGAATATTCGAGTCAGCCTCTTAAAGAGAGGAGACGCGGGATTTCGTGGATTACTTCCTTGTCGTCGTGCCATTCTTTACCCTTTTATTAAAGCCAGATATTTTTGATTATGCTCTAGAGCATGACCATTGCGCTGGTTCTCTTTTGTCATTTTATGCTCTCGCATTCCTGGTATAGTGGTCGACATAGTCGTGTTGTCTGTGGAGATGGAAGATAAAAATTGCTTACTGTACTCTAATCCCTTTTGGCTCTCAACAATCACTGTATCTCTTACCCAACATCCAATCGCAAAGGCCATCACCAAATCATCATTATAGCTACGCATCGCTTCGGGGCGCCCGTTGTGCCAAATAAATGTTTTCATTTCTGAAAGCAGGCGATTGGAATTTATCTTAATTAGTTTGTTTCTCATAAACTCTTCCATCTTGGCCACAATCAGAGGACGCGTTTTGGAAGAAGTAGTAAAGCCCGGGATGGCATTAGACTGCCACTGTGCCGTAACGGGGTCAATATACTGATGGTCTCCTTTTGTAGAATGATATATGTTAGGATACCCCTTATCCAGCAGCTTTTTAAGTACTGCGTACCCTATATTATTATTTTCTACGACCATCATAGGATTCCCGTATTCCTTCGCGACTCCATAAAGAACCTCAGCAAAGTCATCCGGAGTGGGCTTTCCTACATACTCGGCCACCACTTCCATACTTTCTAATTCAAAAATATGGAACGCGCTATTGTCTTTCCCATCTCCGCGCGCGACGTCTGCTACAATAAGATGAGTCTTTTCCGGATCGTAGCGCTTCCAAATCCAATAATTTCGATCAAAGCCGGTTCTATATTCGGGGACGGCCGCCCTTTCTAAGTACCATTGCAAATCATCCGGATGGATAACCGTCTCTCCCGACACATTGAAATTACACTCCAGTTCTTGGGCGATCTGTCGCTTTGACATGTTGAGCGTTTCTTTATCGAACCACGCTTTATTGCGATCGGGATGGACGTCCCACATCAGGGTGGTCATATAAAAATCGTTGGTGCCTGCTTCGGCCTCTACGCAAGTTTGGTGAAACCAATTGCCCACTCCATTAGGCGACGAGAGCGCGATGCAGCGGCCACCGGTAGAAAGAGTGGGGTAGAGAGCTGTCCACAGATCCGTAAGTTTTTCAACGTGCGCTGCCTCATCGACAACCAGTAACGACAAGGCCTCGGATCTACCTACATCACCAGATGTGGAGGCTGCTTTAATTTGTGAGCCATTAGAAAGCTCAAAAGAAGTGCGATTGTCTACAATAATTTGAGAAATTTGCATCCATTCCGGAAGATTCTTAATTATCGCTTTAACTTTGCGTACCAAGTTGGTGGCAGTTTGAAGTTTCGTGGCCACAATAAGAATATTTTTATCACGGTGGAAGATCATCAACCACCCAATATAGGCTGCCGTAATAGTAGAGATCCCAAGCTGCCGAGCCTTAAGAATTACATTAAACCGATAGTCGCTATAGTCTGTTAATAGCTGTTGCTGATAGTCATAGGCTTTAAACGGAATGAGCCCTCTTTGAGGATGAGAAATACGACAATAGTTCATCGTAAAATAGATAGAATTTTTACCTGCTTTTACGACCTCTCTTAGTATCTCCTCTTTGGTAAGGGCATTAGCCATATCACCCCTTAACTACCCTTTCGGGTATCATTAGAGGGGCGCTTCTTACCTGGGCCCAACTCAAGCCAACTCTTAATTGCCTTATCGAGCCGATCTTTATCGGACCCTGCTTTCACGTCGCCCACATCCTTAAGGCCTCCGATTTTATAATCACACTGAGCCTGTACATCGGTTCGATAGTTGGACATCCGCTGCACGAGGATGTTATGGTCCCCTTCAGGTGTAAGAGTAAGTGTGTTGCCGGTGATGGCTTTATATTCCTTCTTTAAAAACTTTACGATATCTTTAAGCTTCGAAATAATAGAATCCTCAAAACCTTTGGCTTTAACGTCTTGAAGGCGTATTTCTGATTGATAAGAGACGCGCAATATAGGACCGATAAACCTAACCTTAAAGCCGTCCATAACACGACGGTCTAAGATGGGGTCTCCTTCTTCTCGGTCGAGACCCACTTTAGCTTCGGAGCCGTCGAACGCGTTTGCGGCCGCTTGGTTAATCCCCTGAATGATTTCATATACTGTTGCCATTTTTTTATTCCTCTGCAGCTGCCCCGAGGGCACTGCTTACAGCTGTCCCCAGAGGACTGCTTAGTGTTGATGTGCTGGCGCCACTGGATCCGTCGAGGATATCCTTAAGCGCCTTTTGAACGAGACCGTTGATCACCTCCACCGCTGCCGGGCTTGTCAGCAGGTTTGATAGGTCCAGCTCGCTTAAAAGAGGATCCTCTTGTGTAGGGTTATCCTCCGCAGAGAGCCCCTCTAGTTCTTCCAAAATAATTTCCTTTAGTTTGGACTTTGTGATTCTCATTATCTCTCACTCCTATAAGCATACTCTTGAGCAACCGCCGCAATTCGCGCTAGCTGTTCCTTCGCCTTGTCGTGTTCTACGGTGCCTGGTTCATTATTTTGCTTCTGCCGGAGGAGATGAATCATTACCTTCTCAAGCTGTTTTAAGGAATCAGCTAGCTGTTGGTAGCCTTTCATTCGTTGATAAGAAGATCTAATAGATTCTTGAATCTCTTCCTGTATAAGGGTATAAAGCTGTGTTTTATTCATTCGCACTATCAGGTCTCCAGCCGGCAAGCCATCTATCCTCTCTTCCTTCCACCCAGGATATATAACAAGTCCGACAACACTCAAACTTAGTCATATATAAATCATCCCGCGGATGAAAAGAATATGTTGAACACACAGGACACGTCCTATTATGATCTCTAGTAAGTAGTTTTTTATTTATTAAAAATCCGTCTTGTTCTACTTTGTCTTTTGTTTCGGCGATCTTAGAAAATTTCCGCTGTTCCTCTTGGGACTGGGAGATGTATTCCCTCTCTCGGGTTTCATCCCAAGCGCTTCGAGGATTGTTAATAGTTTCGGGGCCATACTTTTGAGTGATGGCCCGCTCTAATTTGGCGATGTAGTCTTGGTCTTTAGGCATCTGATAGCGCGGGGTCATCGTTGGCCGCAGCGGCGCGTTCGGCGGCAGTCAGGTAGTCGGGCTGCGAAAAGAATGAGTCTACGAGGCCCTCAATAGTCGCCGGCATCGTCGTCGACGATCCCTCTATGAGGCGAGACTGTTCTTTGGCAACTATACGGTTTCTAACTTTTTCCATTTTGACGTTGGCCACATTTTGGATCCACTCTGTGGGATCGACAATCCCTTCTTCTAGGATTTGCCATTCTAAGTCTTCAAACTCCAAAGTGATTGTTTTCATAATTTTCTCCTAAGAAACTTTTATTATTTGTATGCGAGTATATAAAGCGGTGGAGGAACCATAGATTAGAGTGCCACCGTCGGCGGTGGTGTTCTGGACCTGGACATAGGCCGTGTCGCCGCTGTCCATGGCGGCAAGCCACGTGCCACATACCTGATAATAATTCATCTCTGTGTCCCACGATCCAGGGTTTATGCGGCCAGCATATTGAGTGAAAGTGTCGGCAGCGCTGCGAGTTGTAATTAATTTAAGCATGACATAGCCGTCCGTGGCCGGCACCCCTGCGAGCATCACCTCTGTCGATATTAAATACTTACCAGCTGCTGGTGCTGTAAATACCCCTGTGCTCGTATTATAATCGCCACCCACATCAAATACAGTGTCCTCGGCAGAGGAGTCATCATTAAAAATAACAGTTTCCCAATCTGCGTCTGGGGTAAGATCCTGAGTCGCATTCCTGAAAGCGTAAACTGCAGGTTGGCGTAAGGTCGTGGTCGGGCCGTCGCCGTAGATGATGAAGAGGTCTTGCCCGGTACCGTCTCCGTCGGCGTCGCCGTACCAAAAGTTTAGCGACGCGTCGTCTTCGGATCCCTCCGCAGCGGAATCGGCATATAGGGTCCAGTCCCAAGAATTTCCATATGGCCCACTAGTGTCTGCTGTGTTGGTGAACGACAGTCGCGCGCCTGAATCTTGGTCTTCGTGTATAAGAAGGTTAGCATCGGTTGAGGTACCGTTATAAGACAAATGAGTCGCGCCGGCATAGAGAGTTCCACTGACGACGAGGTCATCTTCAAACTCAAGATTGTCCGATAAAAATCTAAGTAAACGCCCTCTTGAGTTGGCCTGTGAGAAACTCATTTAACTATTCCAGTTGACAGTGCAAAAATTCCTAAAGAGGTGAGGGTACCAATACCAAATCCCAGAGCCACCAAAAATGGGTCCTTGCCAGGCTTTTGTGTCAGCACCAAGTCCATCAACCGATCGTTCTCGGCAACCTTAAGAATCATCATCGACTCGTACTTATCCTTCCACGCGTGAATCTCAATATCTTTGTAGTCTAATAGCAGCTGAAACCTTTCCTCTTGCATATGGAGTTCATAGCCAATGCGGAGGTCGCACTCGGCATCTTCAAATTTCTTCTCGACAACAATTTTTGCAGCGGCATCTAATGAAAGCAAAACCCCATCAAAAGGAGCAACCTCCCCGGCCTTTATGGGCACCAGATCATAGTCAGGCTCAGCATCCTCAGCCCAAACGAGCGCAGGACACATTAGAAATATCATCAAGTAAAGTGACAGTATCTTTTTAAACATTATTTCAACCCAAACGCTTCGGCCAACTCTCTAGCTAGCTTCTCTGGATCATTATAACTCTCATCCACGAGTCTTTTAAGCTCGGCTTCTTTTCTTTTATCAAGGGTTTCCCCTCTTTTGGCAAACTCTTCCTCAAGTTCTGCGCGACGCTTTTCGTGTTCTTTAAGTCTTGCATTCTTTGCGGCAATCTCAGCATCATGAATGTTGCCAAGAGTTTCCATCTCCGCATCGTGCGCGGATCGCTTCGAATCTAATACATCTAAAAGAGTCGCTATATGTGCGCCATTTTTGGTGAGCAAATAAATGAGCCCTGTCACGATGAGCGCGAGCCCCAAGACAAGAGCCCACCAAAACTTTTTAGCCCAGAGCCATGCTTTTTTTGCACCGGTTCTAAATTTTATCCAGGTCATTATTTGTAGCCCTTAAGCTTCGCGACTGCATCGATGATAGTCTGACCACCAATATAAACTGTAGTAATGATTACCCAATCGCTGGACGTCAAGTCAGAAAATAGTAACAAGCTCGTGGCCGTTGTCCATGCTAGCAGCTTTCTAGATACTAGCTTCTGTAGTCCTTTGTCTATAATATGTCTCATGCTGTGCTCCTTTATACTAATTAGAAAGGAATCAGATGTATGTCTAAACAACTTAAATACAGACTCAAAAAAACTCTTAAAAATGCAGAATTTGTGCACGCTGACTTAGAGTACCATCAGGAACTGTCTGGGGACGCAGTTCGCGAATTTCAAGAAGAGGTCTCTAAATTGCTGGCCAAGCTTTCAGTAGAGGACAAACAAAGAGTGCACGACCATATGGCACAGCAGCAAACGCCTAATCGCCAAGCCGAAGCAGCAGGACCTTCACTTGGGGATCTTCCGGAAAATGCTGACGTTGCCGCGGCTATCACGGAAGGAATCCCCCCCGAAGAGGCGACGGAGAAGGCTCCCAAATCAAATAAGGCTAGAAACCTAAAAAAAATATTTCGGCGCATTGCAGAAAAAACCCATCCTGATAAATTAAGTGCAAGAGGCCTATCAGGCGCCGAAGGCCTTCGGCTGGGAAAACTATTCCTTCGTGCCAGCGAGGCCCACAATAATCAAAACTGGTATACTCTTTATTCCATCGCCCTAGGTCTAGGTATCTCTTTGGAGGATCCCGATGAAGAACAGGTAGACTGGATCGAAGAAGACATTAAAAAAACTTTAGCTAAGATTGCCGCCTTGGCCAATCTTACGGCGTGGCATTGGTATACGGGGGACGAAGACGCGAGGGGGCGCGCTCTCAAGCATTATTTTTTACAGGTGCACGGATTCGATCATCCCGAGCTATAAGCTATTGTTTTACTTTAGCGAAATCGCCAGTCTTATCAATGACAATTTCTACATCAACAATATCTTTTAACGAATCCACGTGAGAAATCAAAATCACGGTCTTAAAATACATCTTGATAAGCTGAAGGATTCGAATGAAGCCCTCCATATTCTCTGCATCCAGAGCTGTGCCGGGTTCGTCAAGTATAAATATATTTCCTTTAGGAAGAGACGATACCGATAATAGCGCCAAACGAATTGCCATTGCGGCCACTGTTTTCTCGGCGCCGGAGCCCATTTCAATGGGGCGTGGATCGTGCTTGGGGTGCTTAATCAGGATATCAAGCTTGCGGCCGTCCTCTTGAAAGGACACATCAAAATCTACAATATTCGCGAGCACCTTTGCTACTTCTGAATTGATAACTGGGAGTCTCTTCTTAATGATATCGTAAGCAATCCCGTTAGAGTGGGTGCATCGGAGAAACAAATCATAGGCCGCATACTCCTCTCGTATTTCATCTAGCTCTAGCTTTTTTTCTTTTAGATCCTCAACCTTTTGTTCCATCGAGCCAAGTTGTCTGTGGTGGAAATTAATCGAGTCTTCAACCTCGATGATTTCCCCTCTGATATCTTTTGTTTTTCTTTCTACGTCGTCGCGGGAATTAATAAGGCTTTCAATATTCTTAATCAAATCTTTTTTCTCTTCGTACAAATCAATCTTCCCGGTTGTCGTACGAAGGGCATCGCGAAAACTCTTAATCTTTGCGTACAACTTCTCAATAGAGACCTTATTGTCGCGCTTTTCAATCTCGATGTTATTCTTTTTAATGATAGTATCGTTGTAGCGCTCAATAAATTCAATCATTTCAAAGGAATTCACTGAGACTGTCATATTTTTATATTCTTTGGCTTCTTCAATCTTATCAACAATCTCTACTTCTAGAGAAGGCAACTCCACAGCAGCCAAGTGAGCGTCACGAATAAACTGACAAGTGGGGTACTTGTCGCTGCACGGCACCTCATCCAACAAATCTAGTTTTTTGCTCAGGGATTTATAGTCGTTATCCAGGAGCCGGGCCTTGTTGAGGGTATCTTCATATTTCTGCTTGAACTCATCAAACTCCTGCTTTTGAGCCAAAAGGTCCTCAATATCAATGGTGGTTAAAAAATCGTCGTACTCTTTTAGTTTCGTATCATACCCGGCATTCTCTTCCTTAAGCTCTACAATATTAATATCCGTATTTTCAATTTTCTTTTCTAGGGAGGAGCGATTTTCCAATAGATTTTTGATATCAAGGCGTTCCGCAGGAATAGAATCAATCTGTACTGTAAGTGCTGCATATTCCTTTTCTGTTAAAATCAAATTTTCTCTTAACTGGTCGCAGGCAGTAACTTCGTTATTTAGTGCCTTGTGGGCTTCCATGTGCTGTACCTCAGCTAACGCTATATCATTACTATAATCGGTGTCGCCGACGCGCCGAATGATTGCTTTTAGATCGGCGCCTTCATCGGCGGCCAGCTTAAACTTCTTCTCAAAAATGTCTAAATCCAAGAACTTAGCGAGAATTTCTTTACGACGAGTAGACCCCTCCTTAATAAATGATAAACTATCGAGTTGACTGGACATTGAAGTCAATAAGAAGTCTTCTGCTGTACCAAAACGCTTACGAATATAGGCGTCTGTCTCGTTGCGAGTAGTACCGTTGAGGCTCGTTTCTTCTCCTACTACTGGATCGAGGCCGCTAAAATTAAGGTTTGTGCGGGCCTCATTGGTGACCTCGCCTTTTAGTTTCTTCACATATTTCTCTGACGTTCTTTCAATCGTATAAGTCTTCTCACCTACTTGAAGCTCTACTCGCCCCCTACAATCTTTCTTGTTCTGGTTAATAATATTATAATTCTTGCGCTCGTTCTTGGAGGTTGTATTAAACATTGTATAAAGTAGGCCGTCAATAATGCTCGACTTGCCTGAAAAATTCTTTCCAAAAACGCCCACGATGCCGTTGAGATTTGCAAAGTTAATGCTGTTTCCTTCTCCATAGTTAAAAAGGTTGTCCCATTCAAACCGGTTCAGACTCCAATTTACATTGCGTGCAACCTCTTCAGTCTCCTCAATCTTAGAATTATATTTGCGGTTGAGTTCAAACACGCGCTCCAGCATTTCCTCGCTGGGCCGGTAATCCACTAGATACTCACGAATAAGATTCTCCTGCACTCCTTTGTCGCGCAGGTTCTCTACTTTGAAGCCCGCGCCGATTTCAACGGTGCCGCGATCCCCGGCGGCTCGATTAAGAAACGTGATGCTCTCAGGGTCGAAGCGATGCTTCGCAACTTCAACAGCCTTGCGCATAACGTCAAGCGGCAAATTGTTGTTACTCACAAGCCGGAGGCGAGCGCCGGGTGGAATCTTAGTCCCTCGCGGCATTCGCCCCTTTGGCGTGAGTTCGATTGTTACGAACGGCTTGGGGTTAAGCAGAACATGGTGACTCACACAAAATGTGTCTTTGTCTTCAATTTCCCAAATCAAAAATCCCTTGTCGTTTGTCTCACCGTGATTCTGTTGAACGGTTGATCCGGGATACCTCACGCGGCCCTCGTCATCAAGAACCTGATTGGTCTTGTGAATATCTCCAAGCATCGCAAAATCGTGACCACCAAAAATACTCACATCGTGATCACCGTGAGTCATCACCCAACCGGTGTCGGTTTTAACTCCCGACACAGAGCCGTGATAAAGTGCGATGTTAATTCTTTCAGGGTCACTCGGCGCTACCCAATTCTCCTCATCAAAAACCGAGAGCACGTTGAAGGCGATGTGCGGTCCTACAAGGACTTCTCCTGCGTTCTTAAGCAGATGTAAGTCAGGCAGGTTTAAAGCCTTTACAATGGGCGACAGCGCGTCCTGACGAGTGCTGTTCTTTAGGTTGCCGTCGTGGTTGCCTAGGATGATGTAAGTGGGAGCAATGGACGCCAGATTTGAGAAAAAGTCGGAGCAAAGCTCAACGAACTCTGGCGAAATCTGTGTTTTAGTGTGAGCGATATCGCCGCAATGTACAATGTAGTCTACGTTTTCTTTTCGTAGTGTTTCGTATAATTGCTCGAAAACAATCTTATACTCGTAATGAAACTTTAAATTTTTTATATGCGTGTCCGCAAGATGCGCGATTTTGTACACGTAGTAATCCCCTAGGCTATGATACTAGTATACAGGATGGGGAGGTGGTGTCAAGCGTTATTTTTATTTATCCCTATATTCAGGCGCCCAAGGTCCGGTTGATGTGAGCCGGGGACCTTCGTCTGGGGCGGAACTTAGGATTTCCTCTATAGCATTACGGATGTCGCGGGGGCTCAACCCGTCTTCTAGCGCGGCGGTGGCGGCGGTGGTGAGATTCATCTTAGCTGCCTCCCATTGCCTCCCAGCCTCACGTGGGCTATTAAGCGATGTTTCCTCTGCTGGGTCTCCCAATCCGGCGTCGCGGTCGGCATACTTCCTGTCGGCCCGCGTCTCGTTCTCGTCATCATACCAGTCGCTCTCGCGAACTGTGGAAAGCTCTTCCTTGATAATCTCTTTGAGCCTTGTTTTGCTTATTTTCATCATCTATCTTACCTCCTAAAGTGGCTAGAGCCGCGGGGCTTTGTCCAATCTTCTGTCTCAGATTCGTGCGCGACAGGATAGAGACCCTCTAGTTCGTGGACCACGCGTGTTAAAGTGGCTACGCCTTCTTCATCAATCAAAGAGTGCATAAGAAGTTTTTTAACTCTAGAAACCAGATTCTCCTTGTCGGTCCCTGAAAGCCACTCGGTGGCCAATTCTTCCTTGATGATCTGTCGTAGTTTTGCTTTTGAAATCTTCATTTTTTTAAATCCCGTTTTGCTTGTGCGCGGTCAGCCTTGTTATAAGCTTTTTTCTCGGGCTTTTTACTCTTGCCTCGTTTTCCTTTAGAATAAGTAACTTCGGAACGATGGCTACTTACTTTGCCTTCTTCTACTCCTGAACTACCGTACATCGGGTTGTTCATAAGGCTTCCAACATATTCAATGACCTCTTCATCGTCGCCTAGGCCAAGCAGAGCAGCTGCGTCCTCGGGGCTATGGGCTCCCTCCACTTTAGCGTGGATTAAAAGCTTATTAATTAGTTTTCCTTCGGGGCTGCTGGCTTCAAAGCGCGGCTCGGTAACGCCGAGTTCGTCTTCATAAGAAATGTCTTCTTGCTCTTCCTCTAAATGCGTGCCAGGGGAACCAAATGATTTCTTTCCATAGCGGTGGACGTACGCTTGGTTTTGTCGTTCGCGTTCGCGACGATCGTGTTCTCGTTCCTCGGGAGTGCGCTCACGGCGAGTAGGATCAGTACCATAGTCAGTCGGATAATAGTTTTTTTCGTCCAAGGAAGTAAACTCTTCCTTGATAATCTCTCTTAATCTTTGGCGCGTGATTTTCATTATATATCGCGTCCGGACTTGTTATTGTTACTGGATCTGGCCTGCGCCGCGTGAAGGTTCGACGCATCTCTTAATACGTTTCCAATATCCCAGTCTTCGATGCCGGCCTCACGTAAAGCAGGAATCAAAACCTTATGTAATAAATCTTCGGTGCGCACGTGTGCCTGCGCTTCTGCTAGCTCAGTTCTGATGATTTCTTTAAGTCTTTGCTTGGCGATTTTCATTATTCTCTCCCCAAATTGCTAAAGCGTACGCGGTCTATCATAGCCCTGTCAAGCTTATCATAAAATTCTACAAGAGCAGAGTGTGCCCTTGAAACATAAGTGTTTACAACAACAAAATTTCCATCTTCCATAGAGAGGGTGTTGACTCTATCTCCCAATTTTGTTATTTTATCAAGCATATCCATAAGGTCATTGCGCACGAGGGTCGCCTCGTCTGGTCGGGGGGCGCCAGCGGGGCGGTCGATGTCAGCGCGAATTTCCTCTTCGGTGGCTTCGTTAAGCTCTTCCTTGATAATCTCTTTTAGTCTTTGTTTGGTGATTTTCATTTTTCAAAGGTCCTCTTTAAGCTCGATAGAATGTGCTGATATGAACTGATAAGTTTCGCATAGCTGGCCTCTTCGTCCGCGTGGGATGTCCCACTCGGGATATGGGCATTTTTAAGAACGTCTTCTTCCAGTCTGTGCAATATACCATATAACTCGCGAGCACGATCTGTTGGATCAGTATCGGCAAGCACTTCCCTGATAAGATGTCTTAGTTTTTGTTTAGTGATTTTCATTGTGTTTCTCTATATCTTAGATCAATTGCCACTAGCCCATCACGGTTGTAGTCTGTTTCATATCCATTCGCTTGTAGCACCTCTTCGACATCTTTTAGTTGATACCCTGTTTTCTTTCCTAGTCCCATTATACCGCCACGAGTGGCAATACGATATTGTCCTGGGGAATCTGTCGATAAATGAAACTTAAAATCTTTAAGGTCTAATTCAGAGCTAAGAACCTGTTCTATTCTTTCCAAGTTTGGGTCGCTATCCCAAGCATCATAATCCTCATAGGGGATCATATCGGTCTGATTTTCAGTTTCTCTGATTACTCTACGAAGCTCTTGTCCCTCGCGATGAAACTGTCGATAAAAGAGTTCCTCTTTGATGATTTGTTTTAAGCGCGCGGTCGAGATTTTCATTTTTGTTTAAAGTAACGAACCAACAATAAGCCCAACAGTAAATGCGCCGGCCCCCTTAAGAGCCAAAAGTACATAAACCTCACGCGATCCCTGCAGCAGAGCTAGCTGCTTTGCTAATACTAAAGTATCTGCTAATAACTGTTTCATTTTAAATTCCTTTACACCGACATTGCAAGTGTCAACAATAAATAGTTGTCTGGAGTGATAAGGGTCGCATTTTCTAAGGATTGCCCAAATTGCTCTTTGCTCATCGAACCAACATCTTCTTGATCTCCAATATCAACTTTCCAAACTTCGATATCAAAATCCAACAAGGTTTTAATAATCTGAAGTTCTTTCTTCTTGGCATCAGGATCAAGGGCAACATAAACCCCTGCGTCTTCTTTAACAATTTTACGTAGCAAGGCTGAGTTCTGATTTAGCGTAGAGCCGAGGATAGGGACCGCATTGCGGCCGGCAATAATCGCATCAAATATCCCCTCGACCAAAACAATACCCGAACTCCAATCCACAAACAAGTCGTTAAATATAATGTTCTTACTTGCTGGAGGGTTTTTATACTTTGGGTAATAGGAGCGATCATACGATCTAGAAATGAAGTAGTTTAAATCACCTTCGTCATCAAACGACGGAATAATGATTCTGCCTTCATATTCTCCTCCACTACAATAGCCCATCTTCCACCAAACAATATCTTGTTTGTCGATGCCACGCTGTCGTAGATAGTTTCGTGCGGCGAAGCCCGTAGGTGGGACGTCCTTGTTTGCCAAGGACACAAACCCCTCGGGCAGCTCAAGTATCTGTTTTTCTTCTATTTTCTCGGAAAATAAATCTTCAAGTTTATCGTATTCAACAGTGTTTGTAAGCTCACGCCACTTAGATTTATCATGGTTGGTGCCGAAGCGTCGGACGACACGATAGAGGTTCTTGCCGCGGGTGTCGCACACCCAGCACTTATAATAACCTTTATCTAGATTTACGGAGAATTTGCGCTTGTGGTGATCGCAGTAGGGACATTTAAAAAGAAACTCGTTGTTGGTCCGATAAAAGGACCCCAACACATTAGTCAGTAATTTGAGCTTCTTCTCTTTCACGAACCCAGCCTGCCTTCGCTATTACATAGCTATCCGAGCGGTCTGCATAGCCAGCCTTGGGATTTCCATGTCTAGTGTATTGTACATCAAATCCGGGTACGCTGTCAACAACAAACTGTAAAGAAACAGCCTTTGCTTTTTGGCCACGAGGAACCTTGATGCCGCAGGCTTTTCGCGCAGATGTGGCAGCTAGATATTTGGGATCGTGGCCAAACATATTATAGCATATCCAAGAGACAATGCCATTAATTTTTGAAAGCAGAGAAAGGGTTTGGGCTGATGAAAAGCCCGAGCGAAATGACTGGAGCGACTGCTCGATGTATACCTGTTCTATCTCATATGTGTCGTGTACTGTTTCTAAGCGTGAATTTATAATTCGTACTTTCTTGAAGAAGTTTTTCTCTTTGCGCAAATCGATATGATCGCATACAAGGATGTTGCCTTCATAATTTAATACTGTATAGCCAGTAATACTGGTGGATATATCGAGTCCCAAAATCATAAAGTCATTGTACCAAAACTACGGCTAAGTTTTAAACGAAAAAGCCCCCTAGGGGGCAAAATTGCCTTTCATACAAATTTATATATCTAATTTCAACTTAAATGTGAAGTCTCTGTCAACAACCTTTTTAATGGGCGTTGCCGGTTTAGCGATGGCAATGAGATTTTCATTTTCGTCGTATATGCCAATCTTTGAAATATAGGTGGTCTTCTCAAATGATCCCGTTGGATCGTTATACGATGAAGATACAACATTTTTAATGACTCTTTTTTGATCCTGAAGATAAGCAGAGGATGCCGTCAAAACGTGACTCCCGGTTGAGCACACCGTGAAACTGGGGTTGTTGGAGTGGTTTAGCTCTCCTTTCGGGGCCGCGGCAAACATTGTAAGAGACTGTAGTGTGGTGGTGCCGCTCATCTCAGCAATATAAGATGTTTTGGTTGTGCTGTCCCATGGGCCCGTAACTGGCTGCGCAAAATAAACCCACCGAGGAAAGTCGGTAGTGTTGTTTCCTTTATAGTCTTCTTGGGCTTCGGCATCCATTGCCCAGGCACCAGTTAAAATAAGCATTCCCTCATTATAAAGAACGATTCCCACAGGGCTCCCCGGAGATGCCCCAGTCGTTTCATAAAGCACTCCGTTTCGAGCAGTATCTTGCGCTCTCCCCAATAGTGTGCCGGTGAAATAAAATTTAAGATCTACTGTCCCCTCTTTAATACTGCTTCCATAGAAAATACTGGGGATGCTTACCAATCCTAGATCGCAGTTGTCAAAATCTCTGCCGGGGTTTGTGCCGTCGTTGCTAGCATCTACTGCGGCATTGCTCGATGAATAAGCGAAGTTAGGATTAAGATAATTATAATAATTAATAATATTCTTCAGAGCCAAAATTCTAGTCATAGCCGCTTGTCCCGACACTGCAATTCCAGTACCAGAAGTTTTACTAAAGGTGGCCGCCGTACTGCGTGGTGTGGTGGCAGAATAATAGTTCGGGGTGATAGAAGCGCTTAATGGATACGAAGAATAAATAATCGAGCCCGGTGAGGACGCATTAAACCCAGCTTTAGTTGTGGTCCTAAACGCCATGCGTGTTCCGTCTTTGGATACCCACGGCCTAATAAGATTTATATTTTCTACATTATTGGGAGCAAATGCCTGTCCGGAGGCTTCGGCGCGGTCGACATTTAATTCATATAGACTAAGGGCGCCCGAACCGATAAGGCCTACGGAACTAGTAAAAGATCCAGATTCTTGGGGCGCGTTATTGTACGAGACGCCCCCACTATATATTGTAAATTTTACTTCGGGATATGCCTTTATCGTATTGATGTAAACATCACTGCGACCGAACTTACGAAAGAACTGGGGCATGCCATATCCTAATAATCCAAACGTACCCTAATTGTAAACTCATTCGACGGATCCTTCTTCATTGGTTCAGAGAGTTTTGCGACTGCTAGCAACTCGTTATCGGGTGAATAAAGCCCCACAGAGGTCGCATAAGAAACGGGTGTATCTTGTGAGTTATTCTTAACCACCAACTTACTAGAACTTAAATAGGTGGGATTAGAAGAATAGTTGAACTCATTATGGTTTGCCCTGCAGAAGTAAATCGTCGAATTTAGTTCGGTAGTATTATTGAACTGAACATTATAAATTCGATGTCTAAGGACATCACAATTGCCAGATATGGCAGTTCCGGAGAGCGCTTGATTGATTGTGTTTGACCCACTCACTACGGGGAGAGGGCTCCCTCCCGCGCCGTACGGCGAGAGCTGTGTACCGGAAAGTGATGCTGTCAATAGGCCTGCCGCGCCTCCGCCGCCCACACTACCTGAAGCAAAGATAGAGGCTGTTATTACCGCAATCCCCGCCTGATAGTATATGAGACCGGCTTTAATAGAGGTGGTGCCACCATCATCATTAATCAAGGTACTGCCAGCAGAGTTGTTAGCATAAAGAATACCATACTCGCCGGCGGGAGAATTAACCTTGTACTGATCAGATGCGCTTACATCTGAAAGGGTGATGCGCGTGGCAAACGGGTTTGCAATGGAGGCACTCGTTCCAAGTTCCAACGTAAAACTTCCCTTTTTAATTTCATCCTTCTGGAGGAGGCGAGTAAAGTTGAGAAAAAATACCTCTTGAAGCTTGGTGCCTCCCGTTAGGTCTCCATCTTCATCAAATTTACGAATCGATCCAGTCTCATCAAACCCCACTAAAATCTGGGCTAACTCGCTGTAGATGTTTACTTTTTTAGAATTTTGCGGGTTCGTCGAGGCCGACAGGGACGAACCAGTACAATACCCAGCAGTCATATCAAAAATATGATTTGCAGAAGAACTTAAGTAGGGATAGTCAAATACCGATTGAAAAATTCCATGGGAATAGTTTTTGATGTTCAGGTCATTATAGGTCCCAGAAACAATAGTCCCCGTAATTGGAATAGCTTCATGAAGCATTGTTCGTGTCGCGACGACGTCTTTTGAGCGCAAAGTCTTAAATGTGGTGGCCATTATTTATCCTTCTCTCTTATACCGATCTAACAAACCGCAATGGTATGTCAATCCTATATCCTGTGTTAACTCCGGTTACTCTTACAGTAGTATCAATAAAGCGGTATTGACTAGCTGACAGATTTGTGCCGGCATCGTTGGATAGCGCTGACGTTGCCAGGGTTCCCAGCTGGGTGAAGAGGTAATCACTAGTCCGAAGTTCGAGGCTAGACATAATTCTAAACCCAATCTTGGTGCCCCGAGGTCCTGCGATCGAGGAGTCTTCGGTACCGCCTAGGTTGGCAACAAAACCGTTTGTATTTCTTAAGGTAAAGTAATAAGAAGCGATGTTATCATCATCAATAAATGACGGGGTAGCGGCAGGAGTTTGCGTATCGGTCTCTAGCACCGTATTGGAAACTCCCCCGGGTGGCGGGAATATGGAGCCAAATCGATTATCAAGCTCAACAATATAGGCCACCTCTACTAAATCCCTTGATAATGGTTCCTCATTAGAAAGCTCCGTGGTGTCTAAACCTTGGTGGACCTCAATTTTGGAAACATCGTCGTTGGGCTTGAAGCCATTTAAAATACCACTTCCGGGAGTGACCAGAGTATCTACTGTGTTTTTGTCGACAGCAATATTAAAAGCGCCATTTGCGTTCTTGGCGGATCCCTTGCCGGTGGTTGTGTAAAGCTCTAACACAGGAAGATAGAGAATATCATTTCGATTAATCGAAACCAATTTCGATTTCATTGTCGACGTATTATTAGTAAACGCTTCTAAAACCGGAGTTTGAAGAATTGTTAAATCATAATACGCTGATCCACTAGCGTTATTTTTGTCATATAAGGAATAGTTGATTTCATCATCTCCTAGACCAAACTTAGAAATTTTGAAACTGCCGTCTCCCTTGGCTAATCTCATCCTTCCCGTATCAGTTAAAACGGCATCAAGTATGATGTCGCCATCGTTTTGCAAGAATCCCATATCTTTTCCTCTCCTATTAAATAGTTATCAAATAGCATTTGTTCCTATGGATTAGTAACTCCACTATTTTTCACCGTTATATTCAAATCAAATTTCTTACCAGTCTTAGCGCTGGTTACTCTCACTTTAAATTTTTTGTCCCAAACGGAATTACCGTTCTCTCCTAAGTATCCTAACATATTAGATGGAGGAAGATCAGTCATTTTTATATTTTGAGGTTCGTTGTTGATTTCTTTTGAATCGTTAAAAGTCTCTCTATCAAAAACAATTTGTTGAAGAGCTGGTGCTATGTAGATAAATCGGCGACCCATTTTCTTATACTTTTTGGGGGGCACTTCATCTAAATCTACAACCTTAAGAGTATAAAAAATTTGTCCGTTGTTGTCCACCATCTCAATTTCAAATACTTCCGTAGGATTAGATATATTATTGTGAACATCTATCCCTCTAACACAATAATAATACTTAATGTTTGGACGAATAGTGCTTATATAAGTAGCGGGGGCAGAAGGCTTGTCTGGGGCAATAAACTCTTCTATAGTTGATAGGGGGTTGTCGACTGTGTTAAAATCGTCATACGAGGTTGGCTTTTTCGTAATCCGAAATACTTCATATCTTTTGATAGGGTCGTCGCTCCTATAATTTAATTCCACAGAATTAGTAGTGAGATAATTACGAACGTTCTGTTCCTCAACAGAAACCTCCAGCTGTGACAACAATTCTTCTGCCACAAATTCAACATCCGCATCTTTTATCATTATCGGAAACAAATCCAAGTCTCCCATGTTCCCGTCTAACAATAACAAAATCTTATTACTAATACCCAAAAACGGAACAAAAACAACGTCCGGAGCGATAGGAGGGCGGTCAGTTATCATTGTGTTGGCTGACCAGTAAGGCAGTGTGGCTGCCTTTATGTCACTTTGATTTGTATAGGTTATTGTGGCGGCCGGATACGTAGGCTCTCGTGGTTGAAAAGTTTTGTACCCATGGGGCCCCGATCGTAAAGCAATTTTAAATTTCTTTTTCGATGCAACCTCTGGCTCATAGATGGGGTAACTTCTTACAAACTCAAATCGAATGGTAGCCTGAGCGCGTCCGGTCGTAGAATAAGATTCCGATGAGGGCATCAAATGCGGCTTGACCTCATACAAATTTTCGGTGTCTCCGTCGCCGTTATCCCAAGCTTCTTCAAACAAATCATTTATTTCGTCTACAAGTTCCTGAATTGTCATCGTGGCGCTGCCGCCGGCATCATCCCAAGACCTTGCAATTGGGCCGGCCGAGAAGGAATTATAGAGCGTACCCTTCTCGTACTCCTGAATGTCTAACCACCAATTAATTGATTTAATACCCATTATGATTGCCTATCTAAACCTCAAATTTAAGCCGCGGGTACCCTTGAGACCTTTGAAGCTAGTTACCGTACTGTGGGGTTCAATTTTTTGGGCGGGCCCGAGGAGCTGGTGGAATAAATCATTTTTAGTTTCTTTAGTTTCTTTGTCTGCCATCTCCTCTTTCGTCTCAGCTAACAGCGCGCGGACCTTTGGCTCGAGCCTCTTATAGATACGCCCGGCGGCGTCCGTTCTTTCGTCTCGTAAAACACCACCAGGGGCGCCGGCCACACTCTTAATAAATTTATCACGAATTCGACGCATCTTAATCAGCAAAGAGTTAACTTTTTGTTGGTCGCCTTCCTCTATCATCCTTTTAAAAGAACCAATGATTTCGTTCATAGTGGCATCTAATTCACTCTCCGTGGCAGCCGTACCTCCTACTGCGATGTCAATTGCTCTTTTATACATTGCCATAGGATTATTATATTCTTCGGCTTCCTCGTCTGAATCTGGCGCCAGTTGTGAATTAGTAAGAGTAAGAACCTCATCTGGTATCTCCAGATTGAGGCCCGTCATCCCGCCATCAAGGGCGCCTTCAACCCCATATCCGTCATGTAGTTCCACAACAAAACCAGAAAAATCAGCTGTTTCGCGCTGGACTGCAGTATAATACTTCCCCAAAGGACTTCCTCCAGCAGTTGTTGCCGTCGGGGGAAGAGTTCCGTTGGCGGCAAGGGCGGCGCCGGTTTCTTTAGGCACTCTAAATATAAAGTGGCCACTTTGTGTGGTGGAGGCGCGCTGCTCTTCGTCTGACGTTAAATAAGAATATTCCTCTTCGGGAGAAGAGCCATTAATAGAGATACTCATTTCATCGACCGGAGGATAGAACCCTAAAGCGTTTCCTACAGCACGACCTTGGCCTATTTTTAATTCACCGAAGTCGAAGCTAGCCCCATCATAAGAGTATTTATTTCCAAATAACATTCTTACCTGACGAATTTCATACTTATATCTTACTCCATAAGCAACCTGAGTGTCGACGTAACGCAACAGATCACTATAAACCACATCTTTGGAAACCATTATAGTTTGTATAATGGGCCCATCATTGTTGGGTCCTCGTGGGTTTAATCTTTTATCTATAAGATACATCACTGTTTCGCTGGGGCCCGCAAGATTGCCGAAAACCTGCTGAAGGGATCTGCGGCGATCATCCACCGCCTTTTCAAACTCGGGGCTTTCTGTGACTTTTATCGCCTCCTCCAAACTTAATTCAAACAGTTCTTCGTTTTCCCATTCTCGTAAAATTGTATAATTTGCGTCGTCGGCCATCTCTTCTCTGGATTCATTATAGACATCTAGCAAATATGTAAGCGCGCCGCTTCGAAGTGCAGCTATAAAGTCTTCCATATCAAAAACAAAAGAAGTAATGGTTTTATATGATTCAACTGTATCACGAACTTTTCCGTCAGGACTAATAGTCTCGCGCGTAAAAGCTTGGAAGTCAGTAGGGGTTGTCCTGCCTAGGTTAAGGTTTTCTATGATGTAAAGCTGAAGGAATACCAAAAAGCTTCTCACCTCATCAGCATCTAGTTTTGACGCAAAGAGGGTCGTGAAGAATGACATGTCGACGCGCTTTTCGGGAAGGCCTATAATATCCTTTTTGTCGAATCCGATAATAATTTCATTATAAAACGGATAAAAGGCTGTAGCCTTAATGTCGTCTGATGTGTCGTTTGGTGTTCCACGATCGTCGCGAATATTGTACTTCTTTAGAATATCTAAATCGGGAAACAGAATGGCAACATTTTTAAACTTTTCTTCAAAAACTTTTTTGGTTCCCTCAATTGCGCCTTGTGCGTTTAAGATATCCAAAGTTTCTGAAAATTGCTGAAAATAGGCTTTGTTCCCTTCGGCGCTGGTCTGATTTTGTTCTAAAAACCAAACATCAAGCTCCGGGCCGTCATAAAAATTTTCATCATTACCCAGTGTAAGTTGTTCCAAGTAATTAACGCTAGCGGTGTTGTGGATATCCGACTCTAACATATATAGATTGGGCAGCAGCACCTCGACCCCAAGGCCTGCTCCGGCAACGGCGTCCTCATAGGGAGGATAAGTATCCAAATAGAAATTATAATATGAATTAACCGCAAGGTTGTAACTACTCTTTGCTAATACTTTCTTATCACTAGAAGGAAAATCGTATAAACTATGATGGTCAATGTAATCCGTATCTAGTTGTATAGCTGGTCGGAAGCGAGCTAATTTCTTCCATTTCTTCATATAATAAGATTTGTAGTATTTGGTAACCCCCAGATCGCCCGCAACGTACTGATAGAAATTAGGCTCTCCTGTTAAAACGTCTGTCGATTGTTGTGCAAGATAGTTATTCATCACCTTTCTCTTGTGTCGATTAGCTAAATTCCAGTTTTTATCGTCAAAATAAATGGTAAAAGAAGACTCAGTGAAACGGCCACCGCCGGCTAGCTTGAACGGGCGCTTTGTCTTCGTCGACCAATATGGATGACGACTAAAATTAAACAGACGTGGGGACTGGCGATAACTTCCTTTGGCAAAATAATAACCCTGTACACCTCGAAAATGATCGGCCGTACCCCAATCGTTACGGACTAGGGGATGTCGGTAGTATCTTGATTCGCGGCCGCGGGTTCTAGAGCGAATGCCAATTATGTCCTCGTTAACTAAAGTGGTGAAATTGCGATAGGCAGTCATTTAATATCTTCTCCCGCCTCTCCTGCGCCGAGTGGGGGCGCGCCCAGGTCTTCTAAACTGGCTGACCGGTCTGCCGCCGGAACTGCGAAGACGGCGGAACCTGGCGCGCGCGGCCTTCGTATTGGCGCCCAAACTAATTCTCTTCTTAAAAAGAAGGCGGGGCCGGTGAGTAAAGACCATGGCGTTCGCAATATAATATTCAGCCCCATAATTAGCAGCCCCACGATTAATGTTCGTTGTCCAACTTTTATCCAATCTAACCAGGCGTTTATAATAATAAAGATATCTCTTTTTATAAGAAGTCTTGAGTATAGCTCCCTGTGGCTCAAAATCGTTACCCAAAGCAAATAGGAAATTATAGCGACTCAACCGATATTGATTTCCGGGTGTCGTAATAGAAGGGCATGACGAAAGTCTACAAAGTGCCGGGGTGCCTTCATCTAGTAGCTCATTGAATCGCGTTTGTGTCAGGGTCCTCCATCGAGGGAGCCTAATATTGTCACTCTTAAACCCATCTAGTACTTGTATACGAACTAGAGAGTTATAGTTTATGTCGCGCTCAAACGAATTTAGTACCAAAAAAGCATCCTTGTTCTCTTGAATTTTGGTGTAAGCTAAAGATCCGCGGACGCGGCGCGTACGACGAATTTCGGGGGGTACAAAATCTTGTGCCACCCCATCTACAAGTTTTTCAGCTATACTGCTTTCTAAAGCTTGCAGTCGTTTTTTCTGCCCTTGCAAGTGAGAATAAGTTATTTCACTACTTCCGCTTATTGCGTCCGTCAGATACTGATCGTCGTCTAGAAATCCAGTTCCAAGCTGTTCCGTAGAAATCTCTGTCTCGTCCTCGACGGAAAAGTTTGAGTGGTCGCGCACAAATGATGATAAGTCAGTCGCAAGAGATGTCACACTAGCCCCAGCTCTTCCCAAAATGCTTTCCATCTTGGTAACCTTTATATTAGTTTCTTTTGGCGAGCCATCTGACAGAAAAACGGCCGTAGAGGGGTCTAGACGATTATCTAAAATCACCAGGCCATCGGCCAGTTCTAAATTAGGATCGCTAGTTGGCTGAACTTCGTAGGGGGTGTGGATAGTGTAAGGAGATAAAAATCCATATTTATTCACCGTGCCGGCATTTGGATTAGCTATTTGGTATTTTCCAAGCTCTATGTCAAGGCGCCGATTATAGTCTTCAAACGGAATCACCGGCAGCCCTATTGGGCGTTGTTCTACGTAGTTTCCGGTGCCAAGGTAATCAAACCCAACTTCATTCTGTGTCGACTTGCGCACGGTGCGAGGTGTATGCGTGTACTTAATTTTTTTGATAAGATTGTTGCCTTGTTTTATCTTAGAGCGCGCATTAAATTTCCTTTCACTTCCTCCCACAGATGCTTTGGTTACAAGTCGAGTGAGGTCTCCAATATAATCTTTTATTATTTCATTAAACTCATTGAAGGTTTGATCTGTCGCAGACATTGGGTTTACCATTGTCGTTAGATTTTTCTTCCACAAAATAGGACTTTGTGTTCCGAACCCCTCTCTACCAAAAATAAACCAAATCGATGCTAAAAACTCATTTATAAGTTTCAGCCATGAATCATCGGATTTTATAACCTTAGCATTTACTCTCAGATACTCCTCAACATTAAAGTTCTTTTTTCCTAGAGCTTCAAATTTTGCCATAAAGGATTGATATTCCGCAAAACATCGACGTAGCCGATCCGCCGTTTCTTTCACCGCTAGCGTGGTTTTATCAACAAATTCAAAATTAACAGTGTATTCAAAACTATTAACTTCCTCCTTTCCCATTAAAGGATCATTAATTAAAATGTTCAAAAAATCATTGCCCAAGTCCATTGTTGTAACAGTTCCTTTGCTCAAAGATCCTACGCTAACAGGAAGATTTTTTGAAGAGTCTTCGTCGTCAGGAACTACTTGATTAGCCAATTTAGATCCTTCTTTTACCCGGCGCTTTCTTTGTCTCCAAACCGTTATTTCATTGACGCCAAAACAATCTCGAAGGGAGTTTTTATTGGTGAAGAGCCCAGCGAGACTAGAGTTGTGATTGATGAAGCGATCCCAATCCATACTGAAATATGCTTTATAATCTCCGGTGGGCTCGCGAGAATAGTACAGCCTGGAGAAATAGCGGCGACCTAGGTGCTTTTTTATTCTTTCATAATTTTTAAAATTGTGTTTGTTGATGTCTCTCATATTAACAACAAAATTATCCAAGTCTAAGTTGTCAATCTGATTGAGAAGTCTAAGATCCTTAATCTTTTGGTTGCTTACTTTTGTTCTTCGAAGAGTGGGGTGAGGCCCATCAGTATGGTGCTGGCCCGCCATATACTCTTTTCTGTACCGATGAACTGGACCTACCCAAATATCGTTTAGTTCTCCGTAATCTTCGGATGACTCGTCAAGCATATATAAATAAGTTGTTGCCGGCGCGTGACCATTGATCATGATAGGTTCAATTACGGGCTGACCAAGTCTAAATTTACTCGTTTGCGGAGCGCCTTTTCTTTGGATATCTTTTCGGTTTTTGGTATGATAGGTGATACAATAGAGCCACAAGTTTTGATTGTCTTTAAGAATAATATCAATGTTGATAGGTATTTCCTTCGACACCACCCCGACACCCTCTCTTCGATTAATGATGTGGTCGATCTTCTCGTCTTTTACAAAATCTTCAATGCCCATATATTTTTTTATCAAACTGCTTCGGCTTGCGGGAGTATTTTTATGGAGCATCTCGTACCGTAAAGCCTCTTCGTTTTCTTTGAGCAGCTTAAGAGTCGACGCCTTGGTGACTAAGGCCACAAACAAACCACATGGATGGCTTTTCTCAATTTTAGCAATCTGGAGACTTAAAAGAATATCCATCTTAGTAACGACAGGGTTAAGTGGGTCAGTCTTAATTTCTACGCTCTTCACTAAAGGAAGGGGCAAAGTCTTTAAAAAGGAAGCTGGTGCTATATTTCCCATCAGCACTTCTCCGCATCCTCAGTTTCGGGCGCGATGAAGTCATCATAGATATCACCCTCCAAGCGTAAGCGCGCACCAGAAGCACTTCGCGTAGGAACCTCTCCCGGTGTTAAGCCCTCGTTGTGAGTAATGGCTCGTTGATTAAGTCCGTATGCCGCGCTGGGCCCTAAAGCAATTTCTGCATCTACATCAAGACTCAAATAATATTCTATTTGATCTCTGGTCGCCGGCGTTAACTCTTCCTCGGCAAAACTAATTTGTTGCAAACCGGTGTCACTACCAGAAATAAACACTTCACAATAGAAATTATCTTTCTCATAAGCAGTGTTGTGTTCTTGCAGGTCTATCAAAATAAAATTATTTTGTAAGGAAATATTGATTCCTTGATCATTGGCTGTAGATACAATACTAAAGTCTCCCGAAGGAGTGAGATCGTGGGTATAAAACATTTTATAATCTATAACGACGTCTAATTGCGGGATCTCTTTAATCACGCCATTGTTTAGGGCTGCGGCGCTACTCGTCAAATTAACTGTATAATAGTTTTGACTAGAAGAAATTTCATTGTGTAGAAAAGAAATTCCCCAGGCCGCGTCGTAAGATGACTTAAGATCGCTGGTCCCCAACGGAGCCGAGGCTACAAAAAACTTCTGACCAAATTGAGGCACGCTATCGAATGCATCTGCAAAATTAATAGAATTGGAAGAAAGGCCCTGCTTGTTTATATTCTCAGTAACCGTTTTTAAAAACTGCTTTACGCGGGTTTCGACACCAGTCGTATTAGATTGTGGCTTAAGATTGGGAGTTTCATATCGAATTCTACGGTCCGTATCTTTTTGGTTTTCTGCTGTTCCGGCCTCGGAGCCGGAGATCTCAGCACTTGGGCCTGCTGCAATATCATAAAGTATTTCATCATCATAAAAAGCATAATAAACCGGTTTCATGCGGCCCTGTGATAATAAATACTTACCATACTCCGTGAGTTGTAGATCAAGTACTTCTTCTTTCTTATTGAAAAATTCCATTATCTATCAGCGTCTCCGTCGTCTGTTCGGCATCCCTAGTCGGTTTAATACCACCGTTGCTTCCGCTTCCGTATAAGTTCCCGCGGTCGCAGCGCCGGGGTTACTCGCTTGAGTAGTCCCCAAGGGAGCACCGAGTTCCGGAACAATGGGAGGCTCCACGATCTCAGGAATCTCTATATCCTTTGACAAATACTTTACGGTTTCATCAATTTTAACTAGTTCCACCAGGGAGAAATAATCATAAGGCCAATTGAAGCTATAGGGAGTATCTAGACTGGGTTCAATAAGAGGAGTTTCTTTCGTGAGTCCCTGTTTAGAGAAGATATCATAATCTTTTGCGGCGCGCTGCTTAACCTTAAAAACCATCCACTGCAAATTTTGCTGCCGCGACGTAAAGAATCTGTTCGTAAAATATTCTCCCACTTCTATGGCGGCCGTTTGTTTTTCAAACTTCTGGTTACTCAGAGGAGGCAGGTTCTGCCAAATATTTTGAAGGTCTTTCTGGCTCAATGTATGATCAAATTCAAATGCATCAAAGAAAATCGGACGAACATCATTGGTTAAGAAGTCTAAGGTCGGCGGGAAGACGTATCTAGAAAGTAGGTCTGTCTGACGGTCGTACCTATCCGCCATGGCGTCCCAAAACTTAAAGCTCCAATCCCGTCCTTGAGAGCGGCGCTTTTCAGCAAATTCGCGTGCGCGGACCATCCATCTCTCTGGCAACAGTCGAGCAAACCGACGATCATTTTCAATGGCCCAGAAGGGTACCACCACGACGGCCTCCCGAATATTCTTAGTCTCTTTCAGTTGGCCCACCTTACGTGGGACGGGCAGCCCAAAGCCCACAACCTCTCTTAAAGAGTCAACTTTAATAGATCCACTATAGAAAGAAGAGGAATACTCTATCGGCAAATCTTGAATGCCAAGTACGACGCCTTCGGATCCCGTGGGAATTCGGCCATATTGGTGCCACATTCCTCTAATCTGGAATGGTGCTTCGGAAGAGGTTACATTGATAGGGCTTTCCGCTATTGAACTCGTGGGGTGAGGAAGACACGGCGTGTCATAAAAATTCAATATTGGTGTTTCGAATTTAGACTGGATCAGCCACCTAACTTTTTGGTCGGTGGTCCCTTCCGGAACTGTTGCGACCTTATCAAAAATATTAACACTGGCGGTTATCATCATCTTGTTGTATTCATAGCCCGTCTGAAGCTCTTCGGCTCCAACCCCGGTGGCCGAGTCGTTTACGGATCCCACCGTGGCATTATAGGAAAGCGCGCCGCCTGGATTAGTGCTGGTGGGCAGGCTGCCGGCGCCACCCACATTAACATTCACCTCAATGTCCCGTCTAAACTCAGTAATACAATCAGATAGGATATCTTGTAAGGCCGGGCGATCGCTGTAAGGTGCCTTCCAAATCAAATCCACATGTGCTGATCCATTATAGTAAGGCGGCGTGAGGTGGGCCATAGTAATACCCACCCCAGCAGTTCCCGAAACAGCAACCGGTGCTCCAAAGGCCGTCGCTCGGCTGTACATACCAAAATTGGGATTTCTATTTTCGTCTACAGACCTCTTCAGGAAGACGCGCATACCGTAATAATGGTTCTTTGTTACCGGCCTGAACTCTGTTTCTTCCCGGGATAGGTAATTTGACAAACCCTTTTGGAAGAAGTTCACTGACTCACACAAGAAATTATCAATAGCTAATTCATATAATTTCGAAGACATATTGCCTTCCCATCGAATCTTAAGATAATTCGGTTGACCGGCTGCGATAGATCCGGCGCCTCCGAGCGGGCCCGCATTGCCAAACGAGTTTGAAAGACTGGATGATACGAGTCCTGTATCATACATCCAGCCGGTATCGACAGAGCTGAGCTTGGTGTCTGGGTTTTCTATCCCATGGGGAGCAAATTCTAGAGCCTTTCGAGATAAATAATCTTGCGGTCTGCGTATGGCCTCAAATGGGACTTTGTGTAAGAAATAGCCGCGGCGCCCATATTCAGTAGGACTTGAAGGAAGTACACCGCCTGGTATCGATCGATAGCACTCAGGGTATAGGGAGGTAGCTCCGATGGCCGCGGCGCCCGAATGAGCGATGTTCAAACATGGCAGGCTCGAAGAAGCAATTGAAGCAGATTGGACAGAAGCAGAGGAATTGAAATTATACTCATAATAACCCTCCTTAGGAACAATTCCTACATTTGCAGCAAATACAAAACTGGCATGTTTCATCGTGGCCTCAATGGGAAGATCTGGAACCGACGAAGTATTTCGCAGAGCAAAATGGCTTACGGCAATACCAGATTTAATCGTATTAAAAAGAATTCCTGGTGCGAAAAGAGGCTCTAGTAAAACTCTAGATAATACGCTATAGGGTGAGGCAACAGGAAATTTAACTCCTCCATTAATGGCGCCGGCTTCGCTTCCCGTACCATTAATGTTCAGGTTGTTTTGAAGTAACGGATTCAGGCCTGTTTGATAACTTCCCATCGATTTAGAGAAATAGTTGGCAAGCTTAAGTGAGCGCTCTGCTGGATAAAAACCCTTGTACGGCAAAAATGATAGAAGCGCAGAAGCTTCCAAGGTAGTTCCCAAACGACGGATGTTTCTTTCTTGAGTTGATCGTTGACCGGTTAGGTCTGCGTCAACAACATTAAACAAATTCATAAAATCAGTATTTGAATAAATGGTATAAAACTTATTGTCGGATGAGTCAGGTGTTACAGCACCAGTTAGCGAAAATAAATTATCTAATTTAGCGAGAAAGTTTTCGACGCCACCATCAGAGCTTAAATAATCTTCCATTAATTCGCTAATTCTATACTCAGGAACAATAGTATGATCCTTCCCAGCTAGACGAACCAACTCTGCGTATTCATCATAAGGGCGATAGGGGTCTATATTTTCTTGAAGAGGGGCAACCCACGGGTGAAACCCAATTAAAGACGCGCGAGTGTCGGGGCCCCTAAAGGTAGGATAGCCAGCGCCCCATGGTGAGGCTAAGTCTGTCTGCCCCACTTCCAATACCGGCATAACATAACAAGCGCCAGGATGAATGGTGCCGCTCATTCCTGGAGTCGCGTTGGTACTGACTACGTTGCTGAGGGATCCGACGCGTCCCTGCTGGCCAAACCGAGTGTACGTATTTTGAAGCTCGCCGGCGCCGGAGCCCGTGGTGGGCTCGATGTTGTTGAGTACTACAGTAAATATAGATCCGCTAGGTAATTGAAGTGTTGTACTAAAGCCAGGAGGACTGGCCCCCGTTAACTCAGAGGCCGTGACGGCGCCGGTCATATTAAATCCATACGCAAATCGAATCTTGGATGCGCTGTTGCCGTTGTATATACTATTAAATCCCTGTGAATTTGTCAGCTGTGTGTACCACATCGGGGCATCAAGTGGCCACGGGCTGGCGTTGTCGTTTCTGGATTCCATAGCTCCGGAATCCCAATATCCCTGTGAATTAGTGACTGGAAATTTCCGGTTTGTACGCGAAGAGACCCACACATCCTCTGTCTTGTATTCCGATCGAGTTCGAATTATGTCTTGATAAACATTTTTTTCGGACGGAAAAACTCTTTCTGTGTAAGCCGCATATACCGAAAGCTCTGACTTGTCGATAAAATCTTGTAACTCTGCATAAGCCTGATTCTCTCTCGTATTAATCTGAATATTCAACTTACTATTCAAACCTTCATTGGAGAAATACGTTATATTGTTGCCGTATGAAATCCGTGCTACCGCATTATTAGTAGGATCTGGGGTGTCAGTGTTGTCCTCAAACGCCGCCACAAAAGGCCTGTATTTGGTGCTGAAGGGTTGTTCAACATAGTCAGTAAAGGTGGTGGATGATTTGCCGCGAACCACATTAACAGGATCGGCGGCGCCGGATATATAAACCGGAACCATGGGCGGTGGATTGAGGACCGAGATTCTATTGGTCTCCCTTAGACGTCGAGCCACTGGGTGTTCCCCGGTCCTAATTTGCTTCCACGTGGGGTGCTGATACGGGCCGTTCAGGTTAAGAGTTGACTGATTAAAAGTTATAAATGAGTGTTGCCACAATGACCCCGAATTATCCTCATAGAGAGTAGAGCCGGACGCACTCGAACCGCTAGTAGGGCCATATGGAGAAATTACAGCCAAATCAGCCGAGGATGTCAGTCCGTTGGCGCCTCCTGAAGTGTACTGCGCAAGCGCGGCTACTTGATACAGGTCTGCATTCCCCTGCTGATCTCTAATGTACGAAGTTGAATCTTCCGGAAGATTCCCGAATCGATACCAGGATAGTAAATAACACGGTAGCTGGCTTCCTCCGGCCGGAACTGTTCCCATACTGCTCGTGGCGACGGGCGTAAACCCAAACATATTGGTATTTCGGCGCCGATAGAGATCAGCTACAGACTCCGGGTTCAGGGCGCCGGCGTAGATTTGAAGTTCGTCCAACTCTCCAATGAAACAATTATCATAGGTGCGAACATAGGAGTTTCCCACACAAAATGCGCCATCTATACCAAGGGCCTCGCCCAACTCATCGGTCTGCGTGGCGCCCGCATCTGTGCCGTTGATATATACCTTCATTACGGCTTCGGTGCCCTCTTTGGAGGGCCACGCACTTGCATTCCCGGGGAAAGGCGCGAGAATAGGATCGTCGCTGCCATCCCGCTGACCTTGTTCACCATCGTATGTAACCACCACGTGCTGCCAAACCCCGTTTTTGATGCTGCCGATGAAGGGGTTCGCGCCTGCGCCGCCGGGGTCTTTGTCGGTGTAAGTTCCCGAGACGGCGACCTGGCCGTCTTCGTTGGAGTTTCCGTCTACACACCACTCCATATTCCAGGAACTAGGAGAATCAACTGAGGATGAGGGTACTGTATCGCCCGAACCCGTGGGGGATAGGACTACTTCTCGGCGCCATCGGTCACGAATCCGGGAAGAAAAGTGCCACGGTCGCATGTACGCCGCGTGGCCGTTGTCGTTGGTTCCGGTACCGTCGCTGCTCTGCGCGTAGCTTCCGGTGTAGTTGGGCTTCATCCACCAAGAAACCGACATTGCTCGCTTGCCATCGTGGGCCGCGTGCCAATTACCACCGATGGGGCGCCAGGGGGTGGCCTGGCCTCTGTTTACAAAAGTAACAGCTCCATAACCATTTGTCGACTCGTTCGCAGAGCCAGAAAAAATATAGGAGAATTTATTTGGTGTATAATTTGGAGGCTCAAGAATATGAGTACTCAAATCAACATATCTCGATGCATAATTTGAATATGCAAATCCAGCGAAATTAATATTTCCGCTTTCAATTAAAGTAGTATAAGGGGGCTCATACTGCCCTTGTGCACTTGGTGCGGACTGGCTTCCATATGGATAGGCGCCCGTAACAAAAGCCGAGCCAGAAGAGCCAGAGGGGCCGGCCTGGACTGCAACGGAAAGCTCCGGGACGCGGACTGCAGATCTAGGATTGGACAGAACCATCTGATCAAATCCATAGAAGTTGGCGCCGTCGGTTAGAGAAGACGTAATCCACATATAGTTGCGATCGGATTGAGGTATCGAATGCTGGACAAAAGCATTATCATATGTTGAGCTGGTTGAAAAGGTGCCGCCGCTAGCTTCTAAAATTGGATCGGCGTCACTGCTCGTTATCTCCAGGCGCGTTCTGGTATTCCTTTGAATCTTGTGGTAGGACGGCTCTGTAACCGTCAGAGAGGCGTTTGCTGCCACTTCGGCAAGCGTAACCTCCCCGTAGGTGGCATCGGCCCCAAAAGGCCCGCAGTGGAGCTTGTTGTTCGTCTGGAAGCCACGTGGCTTATCAAGCTGATCTCGGACCTGGATAGAGTCAGCTGGCAGGCCGCCAGATCCCATGAGGCCAAAGTTGCGGAAAGGCATCGCATTGTAAACCGATAGCTCTTCATGAGCCGGGTCCATATAGCCGCGGCTTCGAACGGTATAACTACCGGGTGCGCCGAAGCGGTTAACAATGATTGTCTGATTGGAGTCCGATCCCGTGCGTGCGGGAACCGGGAATTCCTCCGCTGTAAGGACACAGGCAAATGGGGCCATATCGACGCCGGCCCAGGCGATCGAACTAGACCCACCGCCGACCACCGGATAGGCAGACTCACTAATGTAAGACAGTTCTGCATTACCAACGTTAAAGGTGTACGATGCTGAGTAGGCGCCGACGTATGACGATTGGGCGCCTCCGCGTTCTAGCGTCCCGCCGGCGACGATGGCCGAATAGGTAGCGACGTCAAAAATTACGTCGTGAGAACCAGTTGTCGTGACGCCGTCGTAGAAATTGGCTCCCTCTCCTCCGCCCTCGAAGTAGACGTCGAGCATATTTTTGCCCCACGAGTAAAGCGCAGAGGCCGACATAGAACCCATTCTCCACCACGCTACGATGGCTCCGGTTGCATAGTTGTTGCTTGCTCCCGAAATAGAAATAAGACTTAAATCCTGGGCTCCAGGGGAATAATCCCACCGGACAGGAGGACAATCGATGACCGAACCCGTTCTGCCATGAACCAGCTCAACGTTATCGGCAGAGAGGTCCACATTCCAATAGGACACGTCGGCCAAAGATATTCCCCGGGCCTTATCGAAAGGAGTGTTATCTGGAACATTGAAGAAACGGCCTCCTCCATTAATAGTCTTGAATAAGCCGGCGGTGGCGAAAGTGTCGCTGGTGCTCATCCCAACACTGTTATCTCCGTTAACATAAAGTCTTACTGCCGGATTCGAGGCAGACGTAAAAGTCATACAAATATGGGACCACCCAGTATCATGAAGGACAGCGGCCGCGGAGGTCCAAGTTATATCGCTGTGCTCCATCTTCATCACGAAAACAAGTTTGCCGTTGTCGGCGCTGCCGGAACTGCCATTATTTTTGATATACCACTTACGGACACCATCTGTAAAACTATTCGAAGGTGCATCAGGCGTATTCATTTGCAAGTAGGATCCCAAATGAAGTATTGTTTGGTTACTATAGGTCTCCAAACTGTCCATTGATCTAGATATCCAAAAACTAAAACTGAAGTTATCGTGCGCCCATCGCTTCACAGACGGCTTGGTGATAGTTCGCTCGTAGCCCGTCATTCCGAAGTTCGCATAGTCTGTGGCAATTCCCAACTCATAGGCCGTCGCGACGGCTGCTCCTGCCCGATAAGCTTGCCACGCATATGGTATTTGATCAGATTGCGTTACATGTGCAAAGGGATAGCGACCCTCTTGACGAGGGACGGGCACCTGAGGATTTAAAGAAAAATCAAATGACTGATCCTGGAAGAAGGGATCATTTTGAGTTCGGCCAGAAGTCTGAACCACTTCGTAGTTCTTCGTGTAGTTACCAATTCGATTGTGATCAAGGGCTCCTGACATCGACGCGCTCAGAGAGGCCGTCGTCATCATGATGTTCTTGATGTTTACGGGGCGCTTGGCATATTCTTCTCGCGGAAGGTTTGCTTTCGGCCTGTCATAAAGGTTTGTGGTCCCCGGCGCCGTATCCAACTCAGGATACTGCGGTGAGACCACCTGTAGGTGGCCGGAGGATGCCTTCCAGGGGCTTCCAGTGTTCGAGCCCGTGAACTCATGGCCCATCTGGACTCGGAAGCCTTCAGGGCGATTTGCGCGCGTGTCAAGACCATTGAAGTTATTGTCCATGGAGAGACTATCGTCGGAAGATCGGGACTGGTTCAGTTCAATATGGCGGTGCTGGCGGCCTCCAACAAACTTCTCAGTGAAGGGGCCCTGCATCGGGACGTCTGTTTGATCCGAAGTGAGATCGGCATGCATATTGGTGATAATTGTGCTGCCGGTGAAGTTCGACATCTCGCTCGATATCGCATCACTAATAGATGAACTATAGAGGCTGAAGGGTGCAACAGTTGCACCATCGGAGTCTCTTTCGTATACTTCGTAACTTGCCGACTGGACTCCCATTCCAAATCCATAACGAACCTTCTGAAATGGGAAGTAAACATCGGATGAACTTATCAAGCTCTCTACATCTGCTGACTTAGCCACCATGATGTCGCTTGGCACTGCTCCATAGGTTCCTTGGCCCACCGTTGGGCCCGCTGGTGCCGTCGCCTCATACACAACGCCCTTGCGCTGGCTGGGGTGTCTAGCGACGCCTCCAAGGACCACAGAGCCTCCCCCGCTGAAACGGTAAGGACGGCCTAGGGTTCGGTTATTGGAGGCTTCAATAGCGTTGAGCAGGACTTGTCTATCGGCTAATGCGCCGGAAGGCATTCCGCCGGTAGCATTTAGAATCTGGAGTTGTGAGAGGCCGCCGCGTTCAGCACGATTTTGCCACCAAGCCCGAGAACCCGAAAGTCCATTTTGTTCGGGGCGGGCGCCGGCGGCCCACGAAGCAGTAGGAAGGGGAGCATGGTCATACTTCCAACTATTAAGCAGTGAAGTGTTGGGCATTCCCGTGACACGCTTGGTAGGTGCCTGGGCTGATTCGATTCCTGTTCCTTGCGCGTCATTAATAATAGAGTTGACCGTGATCGGCGTAGCAATCGTTCCGATGGTTCCGGATAAATCTGGTTCGGACTCAGCAAGGAATGGGAACTTATTCTGATACTTACTTCTCTCAAGAATGTGACTTTCGATTAAAGTTCGAATGTTTGGATCGAAATCCAAAGATATTGGCGCCAGCTGCCCCAATATCGTGCTTAAGGCGCCGTCAATCCATTTGTAATACTCAAAAAACTTCTCGAAATCGATCTCGCTATTTGAAACAGTTTCATAAAATCGCTGTCGCAAGAATTTTAGCCCCTTATATTCGGACCGATAACGATTAACGGGCGCGCCAATAAGAGTATTCAAATCACTCAAAGAGGCGAAGTAGTTGATCATTTGTTCAGAAACAGCCTGTTGCATGCTCTTCTCAAATGCAAGGAAATAATTTTGAGGACGTGAATCCTGCGTAAACTCCACCTCGTCTTGTTGAGATAGTACCGTAATCATATCAGAAGATTCGATAGCCTCGGGAAGGTTCTGCTTAGACGCTACTAAATATGTCTTGTCCGTTACTGTGGTGGTGCTAGGACGGAATCCTGACCCGGAGCCAGGATGCTGATAATATAAAATATTTCCGAGCCAAGCATTCTGGGCGGCGGCCATTGTAGCCGAGCCCGAAGAAATGTCCGCGACCCTAAAATCTCCTAGGGCGCTCGAACCGGTATTTTGATTGAAGTTCCAATTAAGCGCCAAAGTGTTTATGGCAGGAAGGTTCCCGTAACTAGCAGACGAATCAAATGGGAAGGGGTATAACCCAGCATCGGCGCGCCCATAGTTTTCAGGATCATACGCATGCGCCTCCATATCTTCGGTTGTTAGGCGATCTAACCAGAAACGACAAGATCCAATCTTGGTGTCGCTATATTGCAAGAGGCCGCCCGTAATATTTGTTTTGTGTGCGCCGATGTAAACGCGGCGCGAGCCCGTAATAAAAGAATCTGATGTTCCGGCCGGTGTAGACCCTGTAACATTAAACCTGTCTAAAATTATTCCCGAATCGACATGAATGCCCTCGAACTCAATTATATAGGTGTCACTGCCCGCGTCCGGGATCTCGCCCGTCCAGGGATAGCGCTGCTGGTAAACCTTAACAGCCAAATTCCATTTAGAGTTATTATAAACATCTAAAAACAGGGAGCTCGTCAATTTAGGAATATAGCCGCCTGCCGAACTTGTCAGCACAAATTGAACATTTGGTGATTCAATATCATCTCTTACGGCATAAACCTGGAAGTTGACCCCATCATCATCTGGGACTGTGGTATTGCTTTGCGCGGTTTCGGAGCCCGCGGTTTCCGATGGTTGGACTGTCGTAGAGTGCACCCCAAACAACGAGGAGGAAATTATATTGGTGTTTTGATAAAAATTGTCGGTTTTATCAAATTTGAGAGGGAACATAACTTCCGACTGCAGGGTAAATGCAAATCCCCCCGTCAGCTCAGCGCTTGAAGAAATAAAACCATAAGTATTAGCAGTGTCGCCGGGATCCTGGAACTGATATACGGTACCGGCGCGGTTCCAAAGAGTATTAAAATCAACGTACTTCTTAGTAGAAACCTGATTTTTTCTATTTGTAGTAAAATCAAACTCCACATTGTTTGCGTACATATTAATCTTGATTAATTCGTCATCAACTCCAAAACACCGAATAGCATTTCTAAAGGCCTTTTCGGTACCCTTCGACTTATAGATATAAGTTAGATTATTGTAAAGATTTTGATATATAAGGTTCTTAACCTCAGAAAGGTTTTTTTCATAAACCCTGTTTTCGCTACGATCTCCTAATTTTTCAATAATCGATGCATCAATGAACAGCTCCGGAGCAATAAGGCCCTGCGACGCGAGCATTTTCTCAGCAAAAATTGTGGGCTTATTCGAGCCACTAACATAATCAATGTCTTTAAGTTTATTGAGTGCTTCGATTTGTAAATGAAGGGTGTCCAAATAGCTGGCCATAATTTGCGTAAGATTTTGAAGTTCAGATCCTTCTTCGTCATCTTCTTCTGTGATCCAGCTCGGTATCGAGCCATAGATCATCGCCGTGTTTTCAACATCGTAGGCCGATCCGGATGTAATTAAGTTCGCCCGGACGGTCGACACGCTGGGACTAAAGGGGTAAATAATTGGATCTTCGAATTCTTTTATCGCAGCACTAGACGATATAATGGCCGAACCAGTGTTTCTCGAATTAGAACTATAACCGGTCCAGGTCCCGTTTGTAACACGTCCGGAATAGTCTAAAACTGTTGAGAATGCGCTATCTAAATCAGCCGAAGCGGTGCTTGTTATGCCCTCATTAAACTTATAGTAAACACCCAATTTAGTATTGGCTACTTCTAAAGTGTTGATAAAGGGCATTGGATCTTTGTTTGTGCCACCGCCTACTTGAGTAAACCAAAAACGTCCGATGTCTTGGCTGCTTCTCTGGGTCTTCCAGTACCGGAATTCATCAAGGGAGCCTGATAGTCTGCCGCCGCCCGGGCCTTCGTCCGGGAAGACTACGCCGTCAACAGGGTGGGTGCCAAGCGCGCCGAGCCACCCCTGTAGGGCGCCCGTGACCTCGGAAAAGCCGGTACCGCTAGTAGAAGAGTCGTTTAAATTACCATCAACATACAACCGTGTTTCGATACCACTAGAAGCCGACATCAGAGAAACAGCATAATGGTGCCAGCTACCATCTGCTATCGTAAGGGAGGAGCCCATAGCCAGTTCAGTGATACCTGTCGTGCCAGACAGAGCGGTAATACTAAATGGCGACGATCCCTCATTTGAAGAATCCAAAGATATGCGAAGGCGTCCATATTGACTCACACTGAAGTCAGTGACACCATTCCACATGTCAAAGATTCCTTCTCTGGTAGTAAGGCTCGCTATCCACTCATCCTTCTTTAGCCAAAATTCAACTGTTACTCCCGAACCGGATAGATCATATTTAAGGTTAGAAGTCCGATTAGAGTCGGTATCGTAATAGTTAGACCCAGTAAACTGAAGGTAGAGCGGGGACATACCATCGGGGTTTGGGTGTGGCCCTCCCTTTAAATAAATATATTCTAGACTGGACGGCCATCCATAGCCGCTCTTTTCGGTGACCTGGGTACCCCACCCGTCTGCGGACATAATGGCATATCCTGTGGAACGAGGATACAGGGTTTCATAAATATGAAGATCAATCTCGGTAGATTCGTTCTCCCACTCTAGGCGTTCGCGAAGCGACCCGTCGTAAGGATAAGTTTTATATATTCTATCAATGGAATCGCGATAATATCTCTCTGCTGAGCCATAGCGCGCAAAATTAGAGGCAGTAGAATAGTCCACCGCAGGAAGGAATCTGCGCTCCTTAATGATATCTTGACTCTGAAATTCTGATGATTCAATTGTTGAACCAATTTCAGCGGCCGACTTGTTCGACAGAGATTTAAGAGTCTGTGCTTTATCAAATAAGTGTTTAAAACTCATGTCCTAATTATTCTTCTACCCTAAATTTAAACGTTTCTGGTTGTTCTATCCAGCTAGAGATACTATCATTGTAGTAAGTTAGCTTAATCCCATACATATATCCGCCCTCTAGCGCGCGGAGGTTGAGATCAAAATAGTTCCCAGTTACATCAAAAGATAAAAAGGTAGAATACTCACTCCCTGTCCCATATGGAATTACTTCCAGGTTATCCACCATTCTAATAATTTTGAACGAGGCGCTATCGATAACTTCGGTGGGGTTAACGTTGGTAGCTACCGTGTAGATAGTGGGGCTCCAATTGCGGTCTCTTACAAAAGTTCTAAACCGAACCGTTTGCTTCTGCCCATAGGTCGTCTGCATATTTTTAATTGAGGTAATTCGATCAAAGGTGGGGGCCCCCTCAAACGAACGGAATGCGTTTGTGATTATCGAGCCAGTTTTATATTGTGTCGAACCAGTAGGAGTTAGGGACCACACATCAAACAGCTTAGTGGGTGCTGCCGTAGACGACGAGGTCATACACAAAGAAGCAGAGTAAATGCCGGTACTTACCCAGCCTCCTGTCACTGCCGTATTGGTGGATAAGTTTCCTAAATCATAAACCAGCTGGGCACTGTTGGTTGTGGGTAGAGTATTGGCATTGTTGCCCGAGAACAATGAAACATAAACAAATCCTTCCCCGATGGCCGGAATATTGGACAGCTTACCCCTAACATAGTTATAAAGGTACAAAGTGTTAACGTTGTCAATCGCCGGTGCGACGGAAGAGCTATAATAAAAATTTCCTCGATCATCTTGAATGCGGGAGTCCCAGCGCGCTTCGATATGGGGGCGCCTAAAAAAGAACTCAGTAGAGCGCGCAAAAAACTTTTTAGTATAATAAGAAGTGTCGGCGCCGCCGGTATTCTCCAAAATACCCCCCACAGTTGTCGAGGCAGCGTACGCTTCTTCGCTAGATGTTAAGTGAATCCCAAAACCATAATTATCAATGTGTAGAGCAGTGCCAGAGGTTTGCATCCATCGTTCTACGGTGGGCGTCACATCTATTTCAAGGTCCTCATATCCCAACGGAAAAGTTTGACGATACACGGGCGCGCCCGAACTATCATCATCATCGCGGTAGTCACCGCCCAAAGAAGTCCAAGCAGCCGTACTTGATGCCGACATCCAATTTGCGGCGCCGGGATCTGAGTATTGGCCCATATCGAGCCCAGTTCCTTCGGCCCACGAAGTAGAAACTGCGGAAACAACAAGAGTGAAATCTTGTGGCAACGTCCAGGGGTGCCTTGCATTAAACATCTTAAGATAAAACTTAACACTACCGCTAGCTGGAATGTTTCCCGCGCTGCGGTCGGCACTAACAGATGAAGCCGGAAATTTAATCAAGGTCCGAGATAATTCTTGTGCCTGTCCTTCGGTAGAACTAGAATTTTGACCGTAGATAGAAAAAATTTCTACTGAGTCTGCATAACCCATATTGGAACCGGTTCCACGCGTTATTAAATTTGCCTTAAAAGCATTAGTAATAGTAGTGTCGGCGCTGGCTGTGTACCTTTTGAAGCCCATTTACTTAATACTCCCCTTAATATCTGAAGAGGGGAATTTGAGTTCAAATACCACATTTTCGTGCGCCAAAATTCTACGGTTATCGGTGCTTAAATTGGCAACAAAATCATATGAATCACCACTATAGTTTGCTCCAGTTTTCTCCACGATCTTAACATCAATTACATCCATTACACCCTCAACCTTATTTAAAGTTTTATATACATCAGATATTTGAATAGGTTCCCCAATATCATAAGTCATAGAAAATTTATCGGCTAGAGCGCTCGAGGCCTGATTAATAACAGTATATTTGTTGGAACCAAGGTCTAGTGTTATCTCATATTCAATCCCAAAATTAACTATTTTAGCACTTAGTATATCCACCGTATCATTAATCATTTTATACTGAGATAACCAATTTTTAAGATTATTCTTCAGAGTAGAGTTTGGCAGCGTGAGTTTCCCACTGTTGTCCTGGGAAACTACATACAGATTTAAATTTCTTTTAAAGGCATCAAAATCGCGGGTGATGGTCACGCGTTTAACAGACCCGAATTTTCCGGGCATTCCATAGCAGATAGCTTTATAATCTTCCGCTGTAACCGCCCGATTTTGTGTAGCAAAATAACTAAAGGTGCGCTGTTTAATCTCGTCTGAATTCGGTAATGTAATGCTTCCTACGAACTGTTCTTCATTAACGACCTGTAATGAACTAACAACTCCCGACTGTTTGCCGCGGGTTAATACGCTTGGTTGTTCAAATTCTATTTGGGGACGCGTAATACTTGTGATGGAATTCACGGGGGCATTAACATCTTTAGTAGTATTATAGCGATATGCTATACGAAGTATTGTGTTGGCCGGCGCAATTCCAAACTTATCTGTGTCCAAGAGTTTCGTAGGATCGAAATCAGCATCAGTGGTATAATCTCGGCCATTCATGTCCAGCATCAAGTTAGATGGATCCACAACGGCCGGACTAGATAACTCTGAGTCTGAGCCATACCCAAACTGTAAGTAAGTGCCGCCATTTTCAAACTCAACCGTAAACCTTCTGGCCACCGGGACTGGCTTTAGAATGTTCGGAACCGTGGCGCGGGTCGCAGTAGTGTTGCGGATGGCCTTATAAATAACATCTTGCGAAAGATTGTCCACCTGATAATATCGATGGCCATCGGAATCATAAACGCTTACTACATTATTAATCCTGGAAACAGACAGCGGGATGCGCCGGAATCGAACGAACTCGGCTATTGTAAAAGTATCTAGCCCTAGTCGGCCCGAGACAGCGCGGCCTTGGGCACGAATTACAAAAAAGGTGGGGGTACCGTTCGAGTTTACATCACTAACGACAATTTGGTTTTGTTCTTTCTTAAAATCTATGTCATCCACCAACGTAAAAAACCCCCCAGTATCGGAACTAAACTCAGTACCCGTCTTAAGAACGGGAATGTAATCGGTGTCGGGGCCCTGAGTTGAAGTAGACGCAGGAATTTTTATATACACTGTTACGATTCCATAGGAAGACGGACTTGGGTTAAGACGATAGCCCATCTGGCGCGCTAGTCTAACTACATTGTTATACTCTATAGCTGTGTCTAAAAAGCTTTCATTCGCTTGATAGTCTAGATAAAATGAAAGAATATCTCCTACATAGGAGACAGTGTCAAGCATTAATGACCCAAAGCTTGCCTGGTTGAAATCTTTGTAACTATTCGGATAATACCTTTTAGCAAAGTTTTCTAGATCCCGACGAATGGTGGCAAAATCTCTACTTGTATAATCAATCGCTTCTATTTTCTTCGACATGGGCGCCTACCTCGGTATAATTAGTCCGTATTTGTATCAATCTGCAGCGTCCCTCGCATCTGGAGGGGCGTTATTGTATAATTTATTACAACATTTATTGTGTTGGGAAATAAATCAGGATTATTTTCGGGAGTCCTGTATTCTATTTTATCTATACTGAGAAAGGGCATATACTTCTTTACTTGTTTTATAATTTCACTATTTATTTGCGCATAAGTTACGCTGTCATTCATTTCGAATAAAAATCTTCTTAGGCCTACTCCAAAATCGGTCAACATCATCCGCTCTCCCGGATTGGTAAGAAGCAGATTTTTAAGATTTTGAGATGCAAGTGTAACGTAATCTTGTATCAGTTCATATCTGCTTGATTTCAACGGAAGCAGTGGTGCCAGTCCAGTACTCATGATAACTCCTCCTAATAATTATAAAAAAGATCTATTTTTTTAACAAACATTCGAGTTCTGACCGTCGGAAACATTAGCCTGAGAGTTTTCATCCGTGTCTGCTTCTGCTTCCTCGTTGTTCATTTGATCCAAAAGCATCAAAAGAATATAAATAATTCCGAAAGGTGTTGGGGGCATCATAAAGAGGCCCGAAATGGTTCCCGTAAAGTCTATGCCGTTCAAAGTCATACGTGGACCAAGAAGGGGCGCGTCCATCCCCTTAATGCCCCCAGGTATCTTATCAGAGGCCTGTGCATTTAAAGTGTTTAGACCACAGAAACCCAGCGCCAACAGGTCTTCTCCGGTGATTGCTTTAAGAATCGGCAGCATCGGAGATGCATCCGGCTGCGTGGATTCTGCGTAGTCAATTCCTGTGTCAATTATGCGAGTAACATTCCCAAAGAGTTCTCCGGTAATGTCCCGAATTATCTTTGAGATAGCGACGTGAGGATCAATAAGTTCTACAACTCCCTTCAGAATTTTAATAGGTGTTTCTCGAATGGCCTTAAGAATAAATTCACGAATATTCATATCGAGATTTGATTGTCCGTCAGACGCAAGCTCATTATTTAAGGCCGTCGCGGTGTCCTGATTTGCCAATGGTGTGGGGCGCTGTGTGCGCGAAACCATATTAAATAAATCTAGAATAACCTGTTTTGTAGTTTCAAAATCTTTTTCAATGCCGGGGAAAAAGAAGCTCGTAAGTCCCAAATTATACAAAACCGGTATCATCATCGCAAGTTCTGGATTAAAGGTTTGAGTAATAAAGCGCTGGTATTCTTGGTTATCTAGTATGCGACGGACATGTTTGTCTGGATTCGTCTTTCGAAAGCGCCGAATATTAGCAATCTTCGTCTCTGTGGATAAGGTCGCTTCGTCGTTAGGATTGTTCAGCTGAGCAGTACCCATGGAAGGAATTCCGGGGCCATTATTGTCAGAGGGAGGAGGCGAAGTATTGGCTATATCTGCTAACTGATTGGGATCAAACTCCCCAATCGCGCGGATGTCAACAGTAAGCATTTCCCCTAATATTTGTGGACCCTCGTTTTCGGCATCAAGATCAGACATTGCTGAATCTAAAATGGAATCCATCCCTACTGCGCGTCCCTGCAGCCTCAGCGCTGTTTGAATTACGTTGCGGGCGGCGCCAGGGCGGAACGACTGCACAAAGGGAGAATTACTCTGATCCCAGTCGGCGGCCTGATAGCTGGCGCCCCTGTACGAAGGAAAGTTAAAGATTAATTTATAGCCGCACTTAACATTTTCAAAACTTGGTCGGGGGCCATCCGTTAGTTCGATCATATCTATGAAGTCAACTGCTGTGGTCGTTCTAATAGGCATAGCTCCTGGCCCGGCTGAACCAAAAACATTTTGAATAGATAGTTTGTGTCGCGGGACCTCCATCACCGGTCGTTCACCGTGAGTTTCTACAAATTGTTCTATTGCCGCTTCTCGTAGAGCATCAGCAGTGTATGTTGAGGGGTCGGTGGGGACCGCCGCTAGCATCGTGGCATAGGCAGCATCGTATTCAGTCTGAACTGGTTCGAGCTCTCTTGCGTCCCAAGGGACTAATATTTCTGACGATGCCACATCATTCCAATTAGAGATGGCGTCCCAATAAACATATTTAACAAAAACCAATCTTCCGTCGGAGTGTTTCATTGGGGCATTTCTCTTACCATAAGGCGCGCCATATATTCCTAATATTTCTTTAATAAAGATTTCATCGAATGTTTTGCTGGCGCCGGCCGAACGAAGAACATTGTTGATAGAACCCATAGTTGTTACCGTTTGACCACAAGCCTGATACGTATGACCAAACCTTTCTTCTACTAGGAATCTTACTAATTTACTAAATTCCATTTTCTCCATATCAGCTTCTGGGGTCAAGTATGGGACGATATTCTTTTTATCGTAGGAATGGGCGATTCCTCCGGCCTCTATAACAGGCTCACGCGCGAGTTTGGTTTCAAAATGCTCATAAATATATTCTTTAACGGTTCCGCCGGCCAATCCTAGACGAGTAGTTAGCTCACTTGTCAGACTTGTTAAAATTAAATCAGTAAAAACTTTCTTCTCAAAGACTTCATCAAACCTAAATGCACTAAAAACAAAAATATTTTTAATTAAAATTTCGACAATACACACCTGTATCAGAAGTTGAAGTAATGCATACTTGAGGGCTGCTTCAACCAGTTCCTGAGGTGTGCCGTCATCGTTACACGACGATTGAAGAAATTCTTCTTTAACTTGGTTTAGGATTCCCCGCACATCAAGCAAATCTCCAACCTGTGATGGTTCACAATTAGTATTGTCTTTAAACAAGTTTAGCCGGTTGAGACCCACCATATCAAATATCCCATTACGTTGGATATAAGCAAAAGTACGTTTTATGATCCCGTTAAAAGCCGTAGGGTATACTTGCTTTTGAAGTTTATTTTGGAGATATTTTTTATTCGTGGAGTTCAGGGGCCCCAGAGACTCTAACTGTTTTTGGAGAGGATATGTAAAGTTAAATATATAGGGGTTAAAATCGCTCTCCGATCCATAGGAGGCCAAAAGGCCATCCGGAGAAGTGCCGCCCTTGGCCCAGTCAAAGAGCGGTGTAAATGAATCATCGGCCACATTAATATTAATCCACCCGTTTTTAACCCCGGGGAGCAGCTTGCTGGGATATCCCAGCCTGGCCGCGGGCCGGCGGCCTGAGGATATATCATTATTAGAATAGAATTCCAGCCTAATGGGGTCGACCTGCCGCGGCGATCCGCCTGGGTTGATGGGCGATAAGAACTGATATTGCATTCTAAGGCGGCCGTATCGTTTGGTAGTGCGGTCTAATAACATCTTAGAATAATATGTTCTTTTGCCCCCTGGCGAGTTAGTAGTTGTAAGCCATACGTCCGGCACCGTTCCTTGAATATTTTCATAGCTAGGGGGGCCCTGATGTGCCATGGCGCGAAAGTGATTATAAAACTGGGTTGGAAAAACATATGTCACATAGGGAACGTTGACTCCTCCCGATTCGATGTTATCTTTTAGGTTTCCAACGCTGGCTTCAAGTTGGCCTAGTTCGCCTTTGGACGCTTTCAGCGCATCTTGCAAAATATTATTTAAAATAGGCAAAGCTTCGATAAACTCATCAATAGTCGTCCCAAATTTACTCATATCAATATCGGGACATATCGCCGGGTCGATCTTAAAATCTGGGTCTTGTAGTTTTTCAAAAATGGTAGTTAGAATAGTTAAAAAGGCCGTATCTATCTCGGGTGGATCCGGCAGAGCGTTAGTGTGGGTCAGGGCTGCAATAACGGCCGGGTTTGGATTAGCATCAACCTGAGGCTCCAAAATCGTTGTTCGGGTCGCTTCGATAGAGTATGTAAACTGCATCCTTACATTCTCGATTAGTGTATCAAAAAGTTGGGGAATGATTCGGCTTACAATAGGGTTTGGAACAAACTTATCGTTTTCCGGACATAAAAAGTCAATAGGCGGAATCTCTACTGGTACACCATCGTTTAGGTAGTCGGCCAATTTTTGAATAGATGCCTGATCTGCCAAAGTTGCTTTATCGGCCTCCTTCAAGCAGAAATTTTCAATACTAGCTCGCACATCTTGATCGATGTATTCATTACATACTCGACTGATGTCGCACAGCTGGCTCATACTGTTGAAAAGTGACAAAATTTGATTGCGACTCTGCATTTTCTTAATGATCTCGTCGGAATAACTCTTATTGAACACAGCTATCTTTCGAATCGTTTCGTCGGTTACATCAGCCGGAGACATGTATAAACGACAAATTTCTAGAGGACTGAGTACTCCCGAGACAGCACTTATATAATTAAAGCCCCTGTCCTGATCTAAACCATGTTTCCGAAAGGCATCATCTATCAGGTCTTGCATATTAGGAAGATTAATCGGCTCTACCGTATTATCTTTCATTGCATCCGCTGCATCTAGAGCCCCAATGTCCCGGTCGGCCAAGTTATCGCAATTATGCTTGATTAGTTCGCAGATCCCCTTGATTATATCAAAAGCAACCTCGGCCAAGGTCTGTAGAACTATATCCAGAATTTGCTGCCAAAGGGGCGGGTCACCCGTAATATTAAAAATTGCCGGGAGTTTGGGCCAATCGGGAATAACAATTAAGGGAGGCGGGATAGTAGGCTTTTCATAATCTTCAATAAACTCGGCGATACTAAATCCAAAATCAATCGCATGATTAATTCTAGCTAACGAAAAACTTGAGCCCATTGTTAAACAAATGAGGGCTTCATTAATCAAATCCGCGATGCCCAGCATCTCCAGCACCTTGTTGACTATTTCTAACACGTCGCGGGCTTCGCTAGCGGGGCCACCTTCTGCTCTATCGGCGCTAAGTTTTTCCTCGGCATCCTCAAGCTTGCCTCGCCAATGGGTTATCTCTTCTTCGGTTCCGGTTTCTTCTGCAATCTCCAACTCCAGCTGTGCATCGCGCTTCTCTTCTAATAGGGCCGTGCGTTCCTCTGCCGCGGCGTTCACCCCCTTCGCTTCCTCAACTAATTTAATAACCTCATCTATCATATCCTTTAGGGGGAAGGTGGCTGAAAATTTTTCCTGTGCAGCTGAATTATACATTTGTGCTAGCATCTTTGGATCCTGCATCGCCTGCTGCATCTGAGCGGCTTGGGGAGACGTCATAAAAGTAGAGATACCTTCCACTAGCTTCGATGGATTCAGAACATCCAGAGGATGCGAGGTACCTTTAAACACCATGTGATACTGATGGGGGTCGATCCCGGGCGGTACCGGGGCCGCTAAATCTAATGGTAGGTCCGCCAATTCGGCGTCGGCTTTGACTTTTGCTAGCTCCGGATTTGCTGCTATTTCTTCCGGTGTTGCGTATAGAACTCCGGGGGGCCTCAGAAGGGGGCCATATGTCCTATGAATGAACCCTAGCAGATTCGTTAGGCCTCGGCCGGAGCGGCCATCGGCTCCCCTTTCTATAACTTTGTCCACAATTTCTTGTGCGCGGAGCAACGTAATCATTACCCACTCATCATTTAGTGCCGGATTGTGTTTGACTAAAGAGAAATAGCCAATTTTAAGGGGTCGCGGCATAACTCCCGGGCCTGCACTATAAGTTATGGATTGAACTTTGTACTTGTCGGTGACATCAATGGATAGATGATCATTTGTGCTAAATGGATTTAGATCTATACCAGATAAATTCATATCGCGGCGCGCCATATTGGTTAACAAGCTTATTAGACCAGTTACATCTTCTTTAACCGCACTCAGATCAAGCGGAATTCTAAGTGGTGCGGGGAATCTCTGGATATCAGTATGGTAGGCTGTCAATATCTCCCGTAGGTTAGCCGAGGTTTGGGGGGCTAGGCCCAGATTGAAGCTACCGTCGTCGAAGTGGCCGACACTCTTCGTGAGGAGTTCTTGTTGAGCGGTGAAAAATTCTAAGGCTATTGGGAATGGAGGAAAGCCCGAACTATAAGAAGGCAATTCTCTTTCTTCATAGGGAGGAGGAGGGCAGTCCTGGTCGCCCTTGACGCGAGATTTTAATTCATCTAAAACGCGCTCCTTGGTCTCCGCGTCGGCATCATAAACATATAATCCCAGACGAACGTCTTTAAAATTTATAGAGCCCGCGGTTGATTCATATAAATACTTGGGCGCAGTGGCGGCCGATTTAGGATCTGACTTGATCTGCTTAATGCTAGCTTTTATCTGTGTGCGCAAGGTAGCATAGGTATCTCGATAGCCGCCATCAGGGAGCGTGATGCCGAGGCGCTTTGCGTCTCCGCCATAAATATAAGGATAAAACTCTGGTAAATAAAACTCAATAAAGGCATCAGCGGCTTTGTGATCAAGGAGTTCTGGGTCTAGCAGATCAGTGGAGCCTTCCGGAAGGGCTGCCGGTTGTACGATGACCGCATACACCCCCTTTTTTGGATTATACCATGGTATATTCGGAGGAAATTTTTGAAATATATTTAAGCTGTCAAAATCAATAGTCATATCTAATTCAAATTATTGTACTTACTCAAAATATAGCGCTTTCCTTTAAGCCCACCGGGGTTTTGAAGATATTTCGTACTAAGGGCAGCTCCCTGCTCTTTCCCTTTTTTGCCATTCATATTATCTAGCGCCATGAGAGGAACTTCCACGTTTAAGGCGGAGTGAATAATGCACTCTGCTGTTTTCTGAGCAACGGAAATTGACGGAGCTGACGGGAGGCCGTAAAAAGAGGTGTTATGAACATGAAAAGCCAACGAAAGGTTGATTTGTCGTTGATAGTCCAATGCTGTAGTAAGCCGAGTCGATAAAGTAGCAATATTCGCCATCATTGCTATCAAGCAGGCTTTCAAATTGTCCCCCTTAACCATCGGCTGCATATCACTAGAGTCGTTCATCCCGATTAGGTCAATTCCATATTGTTTCGTGCTGCCGGCGCCTTGTTTGCCTCCCTGAGAATTTTTCTTGTCAGTACGAGTAACGAACTTAATGTTCTCGCGCGCTACGAAGCGTAAAGTATCGGCCTTTAATACAATAGTGGAGCGCGGTGTTGCGCGCGTAACTTTTCCGACTGTACCAGCCGGAAGATCAAAATAGTGTACTCCATCGACACCAGCCTTTTGGCTTATGTATATCCGGGCTGCATCTTTTGTAAAGTTGGGGTCACAAACAACTTCTGTTACGCCGTCTAGTCCAACCTTTTCGTGTGACTTCGCCTCCTTTCCTAGGCGCCCCGCAACGATATCAACAGAGGAACATCGGATGTGGCCTTTGCCGCCAAATCCAGATGGCGGCTTGTGAGTCCGGTCATATCCCAGAACAATCCATGAATTGCCATTGCTCATAACCATTTCATCTTGTGTGGAATTATACTTAGGACAATCATAAACCTGACGGCCCATTCCCATTATCCCTGTCACTCGGGCTTTGCCCTCAGGAGGCAAGCTTAAATATTTTTCAAGTTCTGGTTCCGGAAGTACCTCTTCAATTTCATTAATACCGTCTGCCATATTTTATCCTTACGCTTTCACATCCTTGAGCGGTCCATCAAGAAGTCTTTGTGCCCACTTTTTGTACGAAGCTGATACAAAGTGAACGGGAGTTGTCTCTTCTTTATGTTGTAAATCTTGTGTTAGTGGTTTCATATTATACCATGGTATTCCGGCCGACGTTAAATACTCCTGCTGATAGGCTGCGATTACTTCTCTCTTTTTCTGATATGAAGGTTTTCCGGAGAAGGAAGGACCAAACCATATTAACTGCGCACCCAAATCTTTGACCGTCTTTACCCACAAGGCAAGCTGTTCTTGATAAACCGCCTTCTTGCTTGATGACGAATATGAATTTGAGTCATTACCTCCTAGTTCTACTATAACTAGTCCTGGACGAAAACTCTTCATATACGAAACCAAATGACCGTTCTCCTTATTCACCCCAAAGTAGTCCGCTTTAGAGCCGGCGGATGTTGCTTCTGGGCCGGAGGATCCTCCCTTGGCTTTCATACCAGATAAAACTCCTTGACCATACTTCGCCAGAAGCTTTACATCGATGCCCCTTTCTTTTAGCTTTGCTTTGATGGTCCTAGTTAAATAAGTGTTGTCCGATTGGCTGTCGCCGAGCCACAGTACACGATTGGTTTTAACTTCTGGAAGAGGGGAGGGCCACGATGGAAGATTTGTTGGGATCGGGCTGGGCGTCTGCCCTCCGCCCCCGGAACCGCCAAGTATTGTGGGCGCGCCATGGGTTCCCAACACAAATTGGTTCCCGGGGGGATCCGGGAATATCGTGCTTATGTCGAAGATCTTTTCTCCTACCCGAACAATGCTTGCTCCCTTTAATTTGGGAAGAGCCGGCGCGCGCACAATTACAAAGGCGCCGGGGGGAATGGCGCCCTGAAAATCACTTACCGAAATAGAGACTGCCAATCCCCCGGCAGGGGAAAGGGTTGCAACACGTTTTTGAAACTTTTCGGGAGACTCAAAGTCTGCACTTGTTAAATTAGATTGTATGCAGGGGGCCCATACTTTATAAGTGAAATTAAAAGCAGTAAAATGTGTGCGTCCGGATTTTTCATAACGTGCTTTATCAGCCGCTGAACTCAGCTGAGGGTAAGTTTTTGCTTCATAGGCAACTACAATGCCGGGAATATGATCTGGATATTTTAAAATCGACGAATATTTACTCTTATTCGTCGCCCAGAGGGCCATTGCGGAGGAGGCGGTAGTGGTCCGGGACGAAAATGTGGCGCCGCCGGATCCTTCCCAATCGCCGGTAAACAAAAAGCTGCAATCAACATCTTTAACGGTAAAGGCCATTAGGAATGGTAGCCCTTCTTTTTAAGAAGTTCAACAGCGGCGGAGTCAGCTAGGACAAGTGCGCGGGCTTGTTTCAGAATGTCAACTGTCTCTTGCGGCTTGTGTCCAAGAGGTTTTGAAGAGTTCGCGCCGCCCTTGCAATATGCTCCATAACCTCGCTGGCAGCCATTGCGTTTTCGCTCATATTGAAGCGGAATCGAGGCCCATTCTAGAGCGGCCTCCTGTGCGGCTCGTCCAACATTACTGTGAATTCCTACAAGGAATTTTCCTAGTTCTTTACGTTTCATTAATAATAGATAAACTCCCAAAGTTTCTTGTACGTCGGGCGAAAATTTCAAAGATTTAGAAGTTTTTGTATCTCTAATAGCTCCATCAAAAGTATCGGGGATAAATTGAGATTTTCCAACCGCTAACAAGCCCGGATTGCCAGGGGGGGAAGACATTGGGCGATGTCCTTGCAAAACGTGGCCCGCGTTGGAGCCTTTCTTCATATAAGATCGCAGCATCTTGATTGTCATCTCGGTAATATTTTTTCCTTTGGCCGGACCGCCTAAAATATAAGTAGAACTACGCTTAGTATCACCAGCGACGCCTCGATTAACAGAAGTATATTTTCCTTCATGTGCACCAATCCAGTCTAGCAATGGCTGCAGCGGCTTTCTTAAAATTTTTAGTTCATTAAAAGTAAATTTAAGCCGGGCAGGCGATTTTGGTATATTATCGTTACATAGGCCTTCCCGTCCTTGAGGGGTGCACCCTGAGGGCGCTGGTCCGACGCCCGGGGCGGGGGCCCCTCCGCCAGATGACTGAGTATATCCTCCTACGGTCCCCCCCGCGCCCATCACAAATTTATTACCGGGTGGGTCAGGAAACTGTATACTAATATCAAATATTTTATCCCCAACATACATTATCTGTCCGGTCTTAACCTCACCCAGATTGCTAAATTTAACTGTTACAAAAGTACCCGGGGGAATAGCACCCTGAAAATCACTAACGTCAATAGATACGGGATAGCCGCCGGCTGGGGACATCCCGGCTACTTTTTTTTGAAATTTCTTTGGGTCGAGTGCGAAATCTTCCACTGTTAAATCTGCATAGATACAGGGAAGCCACACTTTATAAGTAAAATTAAAAGCAGTAAAGTGAGTACGTCCGGATTCCTCGTAGCGCGCCTTTTGTACAGCAGATTTTAACTCAGGGTGGGTCTTTGCTTCGTATCCTACAACAAGGCCGGGCTGGGGATTTTGTAACTTGAGCTGCACTTCCCAAGCTTCGCTATTAAGCATCTTCATCCTATAGGCATCGCTATTTCTAAGCGTGCGGCGATCCGCGACGGGGCCCGGGGGAAGAAGGTCCTCTTGTTCAAGTCCCGAAAAAAACAGGGCCGGATTCTTAATCTCTTTGATTTCGAACGCCATCAGCTCTCCTCGGGCTTATTCAGTAAATCGAATATTTGTTCCTTGTCATCGCTAGTTAGACCAAACTGCGTTGTCTTTTGCTTTTGTAGCAAGCTCGCTAATTTGACCAGTTGCTCATTAGAGCGCTGTAGATTTTCCACATACTTGGCGGCGATCGATCCCAATTCGCGGCGCGCGGAGTCAGACATTTTCATATCCTGGATAGCATCCATAAGAAGAGACTTGGCCATTGCGCGATCTTCGCGGATATTGGTGGTTGTTTCTTCTATATAATCATCTAGATTTAGATTGCGCCGCTTTCCCATTTTTCCTTAAAAGTCCTATATCGTTTTCTTAGCTTATTGAGATTATTAACGACTTGTTTGGTGTTGAGTCCTGTTATCTCTCTTAAGTATAGATAAATAGCTTTTTTGTTAAAAATTTCGATTGTGTCAGCAGAATCCATTAATATACGAACAGCCATTAAAACCTTTTTTTCATTTTCTTTGAGCATAAATGAATCCCACGTTTTCATCTCCGAATTAAAAGAAACCCAGAATTCAACGTCTTCTCGCCGGGTTTCATAACTGGGCTCAGTAGATATTAGGTCATTATCCAGCTGATTGACCACATCTTCCAAATAGACTTCTGTGCGATTCTGTTTTTGAACTTTTTTAACTTTATGAATGAACCAGTTTTTAGTTACTACAGAAAAGTAGGAAAAAGCCTTAGACCCTTTGGTGGGATCATATTTATTGAGGATCGTTGTGAGCCAAATTTTACACTCATCTTTTAAAGAATCTATATTTGGCAAACTTGTAAATCGATACGTATAAATGATTTTATCGACCATTTGATCAAATGCCGGCTGAATATACTCTATGTATAATTTAGTTCGAAGTTCACGGTCTTCGGTGTTGGCGTACTTAACTATCGCATTTTCATGGACCTTCGTGAAATAATGGTTCTTCGTGCTTTTCTTCCGCCGCGGTTTCGATCTCATTTAATTCTTCCTCTATTTCTTCATCGAGGGTATATTCAAACGTGTCTCTAAATCTTTCTACCTCTTCAAGTACTACTTTGCTTTTTTGAATTAGTTCCTGTATTATTGGCTCGCCATAAAACATATCCATATTATATAGAGATTTAGTGAACACTTCAAAAGATCTAAAAGTTAAGTATAAATCCGATAAAGCTTCAGAAATAAATAGAAATTTACGTAGTATCTTCACCAGATACCAGACTAAAAATATATTTAAGATTGTTGATACAGTTGCTATTATTACCAAGGGTGTCATCTCTCTTCGTCTAAATCCTCTTTTTGCTGTTTGAGTTCCCCGCGCGCATTTTTAATGAAGTCTTCAGTGACGCGCCCGACTTCTTTTTTAATTATTTTTGGTGACCCGGTGGTTCTAAATAAAGTTAGTTTCTTGGTGAGTTCTCCTTCCACTAAACACTCCGGACACTTAGTTGCGTTTTCGGTTGATAAATGCTGTAGAACAACATTGCTGCTACACGAGCTACAGTAATATTCATACCGTGGCAACCCTATTCCTCCAAGGATTCAGCGAAATCTTCTAAAACAGTATTTTCTAAACTTACGACTGGGGGGTTTGTGATTACCAGTGCACTATGGCTTGGATCCTCAGGATCAACTTGAAAATTCATTTCTGTTAGAAGAGGTACAATATCAGTTTGTTCCAATAATGACTTCTGAAGAGCTAGCATCAATGCTCCTAGAGCTTGGTTGCTAAGTTTCATCTCTTCTTTGTTTCTAGAGTTGTGAGCCGTGTGTCAATGTCTTTTAGATGACCTTCCATGTCGCGCGAGAGGCTTCTAAATGCGACTCGCAACATCTGGTCGATCACCTCCCTCACCTCTTGTTCTGTAAGTGGCGAGTCTAGTCCACTCGATCTTTTTGATGATTTTTTCATTTTGGTACCTCCGTATTTTTGACCAACTTGTAGTCAGCATCATACATCATTTCTGCCAACTGTTTAAAATTTATTTTAGGCTTCCATCCCAAATTTTCTTGTGCTTTTGTGGGGTTTCCCAATAAATAAGGGACTTCGTGAGGCCTAAACAATCTAGAATCTATCTTAACATACTTTTCAACATCGTTTAAACCCGCATATTCAAACACATACTTTAAAAACTCACGTACCGTATATGACTTGCCAGTAGCAATCACATAGTCGTCTGGTTTTTTTTGTTGCATCATTAACCACATTGCCTTCACATAGTCGCCGGCGAAGCCCCAATCGCGTTTAGCGTCGAGATTGCCTAAAAATAATTCTTCTTGAAGCCCCAGCTTTATGCGGGCGGCCGCTATAGTAATTTTTCGTGTCACGAATGTTTCACCTCGCCGTGGGGATTCATGATTAAATAAGATACCACTAGATGCATGCAGTCCGTAACTTTCCCTATAGTTCCTCATAAGATTGTGTGAAAAAACTTTAGCGCATGCGTACGGGGAAGCGGGACGCAGTCTGGATTCTTCATCAAATGGAATATTTAAGTTGTCTCCGAACATCTCCGAAGACGAAGCTTGATAAAATTTAGCCGTCGGACATAATTCTTTATATGCATTCATTAGTCGTAGCGTCCCCATAACAATAGAATCTACAGTTTCCTCAGGGACACTAAAGGAGACTCGAACGTGAGACTGGGCTGCTAAGTTGTAGATCTCATCGGGCTGGTATTTGTTTAGCAACTTCCAAAAACAACCAGCGTCGTGAAGGCTGCCGTACTCTAATATCAAATTAGGATGAGTAAAAATTGTGTCAATACGATCGGTAGTAATAAGTGATGTGCGCCTTTTAACACCAACTACCCTATACCCCTTAGAAAGAAGTAACTCAGCCAAATAAGAGCCGTCTTGACCGGTGATTCCAGTAATTAATGCTGTTTTCATTATAAATTCCTTTTTAGAAGGGCCTGTACCAATTATAAGTCTGTGCAACACCTTTGTCAAATGGTGTGAAGGTGTAGGGGCCAATAGTCTTCTTTAACAACTCATTTGCTCCGTCTTTACGATGTTGCCCCTCTAGTTTCTTATTATAAACAATGTTTATATCAATGTTTAAGTGTGAGATCAAAATTTTTGCCATCTCATTAATACTTAAATTCTCATTGGGAGCTACGATAATAGGTTCTGGCCCGTGATGGTTCTGGACGAGAAGAGGAATTATCTCGCAGAGATCATCCACATAAAGCTGCTGGCGCAATGGTTCGCCGGTGCCCCACAAAGATAAGGTGTCACCATCTTTAAGGTTGGCTAGCTTTGTAATAAGGGCGGCTATAAAGTGCGAATTTTCACTATCGAAATGATCATCGGGCCCATACACGTTGGAGGGACTAAAAGTAGAATAGTTAACTCCATACTGCTTTCGGTACGACAAAACTAATGCATGCAAGAGGCGCTTTGAATAACCGTAGGAAAAATTTGTCTCCGCACAGGGGCCGCTAAAAATGTTTTCCTCAGTAAACGGATAGTGATCTACTACATCGGGAAAGGCACATGTACTGATGGCTGCTAGGACCCGGTGAACGCCGGCCTCGTAGGCAGCCCTCAGTACGTTGATATTCATTAATACATTCTGCTCAAAAAATTCTACTTGATTAGAATTGTTATCTTTAATGCCGCCCACCCGGGCGGCTAAGTGTACCACTGTGTTGGGTCTAATATCCTTAAACATCTGTTTGGTGGCTGCGGGGTCTAATAAATTATAATCTTTGGAAGAAGTATACACCCAATCCGGTTGTTGAAGCCTTAGGCGCCTCGCAATAAATCCGGAACCTCCCGTTACAAGTGTTGTCATTTATCACCAAATGAAATTGTTTTTATAAAATTCCACAATTTTAGGAATCTCTTCATCAAAATTTTTCTTAGGAGCCCAGCCTAGGGCTCTTAGCTTAGTATCGTCTAAAGCATATCGTACATCCTGGCCCGGGCGGTGACACGATAAATCCAAATATTTCTCCCAATCGTTATCGGTTCCATAAAAGGCCCCAATTGTTTTTCGAATCGTTTCTTTGTTTGTTTGTTCAAATCCGCCTGCAACATTATAGATTTGGTTAGTTTGACCGCTCTCTATAATCGTCATTACGGCTGCAGCGGTATCATCAGCATGAAGCCAGTTTCTTATCGGCGTCCCATTATTATGTAGGCGAATTTTCTTCTCCCTAAGGAGATTCTTGATTGCCAAAGGAATAAGCTTTTCAGGATATTGACCAATTCCATAATTATTGGTGGGTCGAAGGATAAGGTAGTCGATGCCATAGGTTCGGGCCCACGCGTGAATCAGCATATCGCCAGCAGCCTTTGCCGCAGAATAGGGATTGCTTGGCTTAAGAAGGTCTTTTTCGGTGTGGGTACCACTAACTATATCCCCATACACCTCATCGGTGCTTATATGAAAAAATGTAGGGCGCTCATTACAATTAATTGGTTTAAACCTCACCAAATCTAACAAATTTCTTACAGCAATAATGTTGCTACTAATAAACTCGTCACTATTAATAATACTATTTCCCACGTGGGATTCGGCCGCAAAATTTATAAGATAATCGCAATCATATAAGCGATCTAAATCTTTAATATCTTTTTGTTCGAACTCAAAATTAGGATATTCTCGAAATTCATCTAATAGGCTGGGATTGGCCGCATATGTCATCTTATCAACTCCGCGGACCTTCCACCCGAGATCTAAGGCTTTCCGTACCACATAGGAGGCCATAAACCCCAGACATCCCGTGATGTAAACTATTTTCACATTAGCACCCGAAAGTTGAAAAATTCTTTTACACACTTCTCGATATAATCAAGTTTTTCATCGGTAAGTCCGTAATAGGTTCCCAAAAAGAAACTATCTTGAGTTACTTTGGCAGCCACCGGGAAGGTTTCTTCTAGAACCCCATATGGCTCCGCCAAATGGATGTAGCCCGGGTGTGCCAACACAAGACCTGTGAAATATGACCTGGTCTGTATTTTTTTGCTTTCCATAAAATCAACAAAATCCTGTCTCCCAATTGAAGATCCATCGCGGACTGTCAGTAAAAACCCGAACCAGCAAGGATCTGCCTTATGGGTAGGCTCTGGAAGGTGAAAGTAGGTCTCGTACGGAGCAAAAATTTCCTTAAGCCTATTGAAGTTCTTTCGGCGCGCCGAGTCTAGCATCGGCAATTTCTTAATCTGTTCTAGACCCATTGCTGCTGCAAGATCCAACGGCTTTAAATTATAACCAATTTCATCAAAAACATATCGATGATCAAAAGTAGTGGTCTTCATTCCTGGAAGCCATTGTTGAAACCTATTACCACAAGCGGTTCCGCTAGTTACCGAGCCCGGCTTGGCCGTATTACAGTAGCAGGCTCGTCCCCAGTCACGATAACTAGCGAGAACCATTCGTTTGACAGTGCTGTCGGTGGCTACAAAGCCACCCTCGCCCATCGTCATGTGGTGTGCTGGAAAGAATGAGCACGTTGAGATCGTCCCAAAAGAGCCTAGCTTCTTTCCATCGTAGTAGGAGCCTAAGGCATCGCAAGCGTCCTCAACAAAAATTAGATTGTATTTCTTAACTAAAAACATTAAGCGGTCCATATCGGGAGGGTTTCCCAATACGTGCGCAAACATAATACCTTGAATTTCTGGGTCTGCTTCTAGGGCAGCTTCCACTTGATCCAGGTCTAAATTTAAGTCCGGTAACGTTACGTCAACAAACACCGGAACAAATCCATTTTGGATAAGAGGGTTAATAGTAGTAGGAAAGCAAACAACGGGAGTGATGAATTTAGCTCCCTCTTTAAGATTAAACCATTTCCGAGACTTAAGAGCGCTGACCGCCAGTAAATTTGCGGAGGATCCCGAATTCGTTAGTATGCCTGCTTTCTTTCCCAGATGTTCAGCAAACTGAAGCTCGAATTGGCGGCCGTTCTGGCCGAAAATTAACCACTCACCCAATAAACTATCAATAGCGGCCACATACTCTTTGTCATCAAAGATGGGGCCCGAATATGAAACCCAATCCTCCCCGGCGGTCCACTCTTCACTCTCTCGTTTTTCAATGATATATTCTTTAACCAGATCAAGAATCTGTTGTCTTTTTTGGTTCATTCTTTATTCTTTCTGGGAGCCCTTAATTTCCAAATCTTCAATGGCTGCTTTAATAGCTTCTTCGGCTAACACAGAACAATGAATTTTAACGGGAGGAAGAGACAACTCCTCTACAATCTGCATATTATTAATTTCAGCAGCTTCTTTTAGGGTCTTGCCCTTGAGCCACTCGGTAGCCAAAGAAGATGCGGCGATGGCTGACCCGCATCCAAAAGTCTTAAACTTTGTGTCACAAATACAGCTCTTATCATCTACTTTAATCTGAAGTTTCATGACATCGCCACATTCTGGCGCGCCGACGATGCCCGTCCCCACCCTACTGTCGTTCTTATCCAGAGACCCGACATTTCGCGGGTTATCAAAATGATCAATTACTTTTTTAGTATACGCCATAATATTTTCTCCTAAGAAAACGAAGACCCACAGCCACAAGTAGTATTTGCATTAGGATTGTTAAAACTAAATCCTTGCTGTTGTAATGTCACCACATAGTCTACTGTTGTATCGTTTAAAATAAATGAACTGTGAGGATCTACATAAACCTTTACGTTACCATATTCTATAAGAATATCCTCCTCGTCGAATTCGTCTTCTATGCTCAGCGAATATGACATTCCAGAGCAGCCGCCGCCCTTTACAGCGACCCTTATCACGTCACCCTCTTCTAGGGCGCCCCTAAGATGAGTCACGGCTGCTTCTGTGAATGTAACCATTTATCTTATGCTCCGGTGTCGTCGACAAAGTTGTGATCTTTCATTTTCTTCCCACGCAGGGTGATTAGCGGAGCGTTCTTCCAGGTGTCTACTTCTAGACCGCGACCACTTCCTAATTGTACATCACCCATGTTACCTTTGTCAAGGAAATCATCGTCAGTAAATACGCGGTCATATCTTACCGGCACCTCGTTGTCTCCATAGGTCTGAGATATAACGTTCTTAATGAATCCTTTGTCAACCCCACAAATGCAAGGCATATTCTTCTTTGGATCAAACCACTTAATGTTAAGGCCGCGGTTGATAATATCTGCCAAAGGCTCCTCGAAGAAATTTCCGAGAGATACGTGCTGGTAAGGGCACGGCATAACATCTCCATAACGAGAGATTGGAACCATTCTCTTCACAGCAATGCATCCGATATCTCGGCCATACGAGGGAGTCATATGAGTAAAGATATCGTACTCTTCCTCAAATTTCTGGAGTATCTTTCCTTCCTTCTCGGTCATCATCGCGTCGGTCTGTCCTTCATAGGCGCCGACCGGTTTTGCGTAGACAATGTAGGTCCCCACCTCCTTTTCTTTTGCAAAGTCTAAAAACTTTACCCATTCATCTGTATAAATACGGTCTTTCCAGATTACAGTAGAAAGAATAATGTGAAGGCCTGCTTCCTTGCAGGCGTCGATTGCGCGCATTGCATTCCGAAAAGCGCCGGGTTTTCGTCTAAATGTATCGTGGGCTTCCGCTGTGATCCCATCTAGACTAAGTTGAACTTTGTCTAGCCCAATCTTTTTGAGATGAACCGCTTTCTTATAATCTAGGTTCCATCCGTTTGAATCGCTAACAAGATAAAACTTTGACGGGTCAATAGCCTCAATAAGTTCATCGAACTCTTTCATGATAAGAGGCTCGCCGCCAGTAATAACAAAGTTTGCGAGACCCATCTCATCAGCCTGTCGTGACAATTCACGTACGTCATCTAGTTCAA
>Ga0209128_1000063_pt1 | contig 65565 bp, 65 predicted proteins | sample ETNvirnome_6_100_FD_184072 | JGI IMG/M metagenome (GOLD analysis project Ga0209128, IMG submission 184072) | Marine viral communities from the Pacific Ocean - ETNP_6_100 (SPAdes) (version 2) | ecosystem: Environmental > Aquatic > Marine > Oceanic | place: Pacific Ocean | collected 2013-06-19
CGGCAAGCTCAAGCTGTTCTTCCTGCCGCCTTACTCACCGGAACTGAATCCTGATGAGTCCGTTTGGGGCTACATCAAATACCACCACGTCGGAAAAAAGATCATAAACAGCAAAGACCAACTTCGGAATATCGTTTATCGACAACTTCGGCGGTTACAGAAACTACCCCGGTTATTGAAGTCTTTTTTCGGTCATCCGGACCTGGCGTATATCGCCGGGTGATGTTCGCTTACTTTGTTTCTGATTAGTAGTTCAGCACTTCCTGCCAGTAGATGATGCGGTCGTTGCCACGGTAAACGCCGAAAGTCGCCAACCCCGAAGGATTGACCAGGTCATTCGGCTGGCCATCATCCCAAAAGTCCTGCAACCAGTCAGGGACTGCCATTTCCACGACGATACCTCGATTTCCCGGCGCCTCGGATTTGCCCTCACCGGGCGCTGAAAGTATCAGCCTATCACCGGGCAAAACCGAGCCTTCCAGCATTTGGCCATCAACCACTGTCGAGACACTGGTATCCCCGTCATTAAGCGCCGAGCCGGAAAAATCCAGATCTGTATCACCCGGCAGATTGAACACCCAGCAGCTCTCATCCGCATTGGTCACAAACCGATTGCCGTCAAAGTACTGGGCAAACATAGGAACTGTCAGCGGCAAGGTTTCCGGGCCGAATGCGTTTTCAAGAGCAATCCGCCCATAGCGAAGATCAAATCCAAAGTTCGGCTGTAGAGAAAGGGCGGGCTGCGTTGAGCTGATTCCGTCCAGGTCCGTCACGCCATTGAGCGCAATCCGATAGTCGGGAACGAACGAACCCACCCGGGATGTGGGCTCTTTCAGATAACGGAGTGCATCCTCTCCACTGAAGGTAAATCGCATCACTCCCGGTCCAAATACCGAGCGAGCCATCGGATCAAGCATTGCAGTTACCGGAAGCAGCGCTCCCCCAGTACCTGAGGCTACCTCATCTGTAACGGCCGGCAACCGGTCGATCCCGGTGCTGTCCAACCTCAGAAAACTGCCCGATGTATAATTTCGGGTTACCGTTCCTCCAACCGCAAGAGCCTCGACCTCAAGCAGAGGTTCCGAACCGGGTGACCACCCAAGATCCTGGCCGATGTAAGCAAAACTGTTTGCGGCTGAGCAGTAGGGTTCCACGTCACCGGCATCGACGATCTGCATGTCAAAGTCTGCCGGGGCAAACCGGCCGACATTGGCAACTGCGTTTCCGATAACATCGTCAGTACCGAGGTAGGCTCCGCTTACAAGGGATGGCTCCAGGCTGATAATGCCAACTTCTGGCCACTCGAAATCGCCGCATGCAGTTCCGTTGTTCCCGGGGCCCGGATCGCCATTGCAGTCTTCTCCGAAATTCCTGAAAGATCCGCCGAGCGGTGGCAAGAATCCACCAACAGGAGCCACCAGTGAAGGTGTTAGCGCGACACTTTCCGGCGCGGACTCTCTGCCAAAATTCGGCGTGATCTGATCGTCCAAATTCCGCGCCGAAACTGTTACCGAAAATGCCTCACCGGCGCTGCGGAACACGTTGCCCTCTGCCACACCGGTAGCTGCCGGATTCCCCGGGATATCGAGACTGAAATAGGCCGGCCTGGCAACAAAGGTTCCACTGCCGGTCATTACGAGCCCCTCGCTCTCACCACTGCCTTCATGGCGGGCATTCAGCGCAATCCGACCGGCATCGGGATATCGGAGGTCAAAGTCCGCAACACCGTCACTATCGAAATCAAGACTTCGTGTACTTCCCGGAGAAGATGTTGAAAGTACAGCGCCATCGACTGAAACAGGCAGGGATCCGCTGGAAGGATTACTGTATTGGGACCACAGCGAAACTTCTTTGGTCTCGTCCGAGAAGCCGGGCACACAGCGTTCACTTTCGTCGTCCTTGCGAACGGCCGCTATGCTGGCACTGACCAGCGCCCCGGAGACATGATCCGGCACGTCAACCACGAAGCCGGAATCAAGGAACGTAAGCTCACAGGTCTCCAAGCCAGCGCTGAAACAACGCGTGGGGTTCTGAGCCGATGGGGAGGCATTTACTCCAAGGGTGACGGTATTTGGCTGAGTGACGTTTAACTGGACATCTGTCTGTCCGGTAAACGTCACGGGGTTAGGCACCCAGTTGTTCGCGGGTGAATTGAACGCCACCTCCACGGGATCGGCGAACAGCGTTGAACAATCCTCGTTAGCACAGGCCTCGACAGTTACTTCGGCCGGAGAGCAAGTGAGTCCCTGTCCGGGATGCGTCAGACGGATATGATTGGGACCAAAGCCGGAACAAGGAAACGCCCGATTCATTTCAGCCATGATCTCTGCTTCGGTGAGAGCAACCCCGAAAATACGGAACTCATCAATGCCACCTTGCCAGCGCTGCCCCTTGGCGCCGAAACCAACCTCAAGCCGTTCCACACCTGCGAGGGCTCCTGTTCCCCCGGTACCCTGAGTTCCGGACGTGCCGACTTGGGAACCATCAACAAACACTTTGATTTCACCATTGGTCGTCCAGGTCATGGCTATGTGCTGCCACTGGTTCTGGACCATCTGACCAGAGACTGTCTCGAGCTGACGACACTCCTGGTTCAGATTACACTCGTCAGTGAAGACACTGGCTTTGATGACATTGCTGCCGTTGCCAAAAAAACCCTGGGTGTCATAGCGGAGTCCAAGCCGGTTATCCCGGCCTCCACTGGGATCATCGGTAAAGAAAATCCCCCGGTCATTCCCTGACAGAGAGGCTGTGTTGTATACCCAGGCCATGACAGTGATGGCTTCAAGCCCATTGAGGTAATCGCCGGCGTCGGAATCAATGATTCGATCGTTCGTGCCGTCAAAGTCGCCGTAGCGGCAGGTTCCGGGATTTCCGGGAATTGCGGGGCTTTCTATCGACGTTGCTAACCCGCCAAACGACGTGCCGTGGCGATTATTGCCGCTGGTATCAAGAATTTCACCGGCCGTTCCGTTCAGGCCCGGCTGCTCCATCCGATATTCTAGCAAGGGACCGGGAGAGCAGCGCACAACATCCCTCCAACGGGCGCCTACAGCCACCTGGCCAATTTCAAAAGCATCGCTTCCAGACAGGTTCTCCGAGCGGAAGCCAACAGAAGAAACTTCACTGACCCGATTATTGGGTGAAAGGTTGCGCTCGGCAGACGGATTGGGCGGCGGATTAACGTTGCATTCGGGATTGACCCACAGTTTCGCACTGTTGAAAAAATTGTCTGTGCTCTTGGAATACTGAGCAACAAGAAGGTAGGTCTCGCCGGGCACAATGTCGGTCGAGTAGTCAGCATTCTGATCAAGGCGGACAAAGAAATCGTCGGTACCGGAGCCGCCCTCGTTCACTTTCAGTCCAAATTGTGGCGATGCCCCGAACGAAGGTCGTTCTATCCAGAATCCGACAAAATCATTGTTGGTGGGATCCCCGGTGAAACGCACCAGCATACTCAGGAAAAGGGTGTCACCGCTGAACGTTTCATTCAGAGGCCGAGAGGCAATTTCGTCGTTATTACCGACTATTTCGAGTGTCGTGGCTGAACGGATTCTCCGCCCTTCTGAATCCACGAACTCCAGAGGGTTGGCACTGGTATCGATGACGGACTGCCCTGCGGCACCCTGCCAGGGGCCGCCCCAGTTTGAGCCACCGTTATTGCCGGCAACCGAAGCGCCTGGGGGGTATGACTCGAAGTTGTCGAAGACGGCGAGGTTTCCGGCGAGAGGAATCTCACACAATCCCAAAAGACGTTCCTCATCCAACCATTGGGTCGGTGCATCTATCGGGTTATTGCCAATACTGATCGCTCCGGCAGCAGCCAGGGAACCGGAAAAGAGATTATTATTGGCCACGCTGATTGATCCAGCCGCATAGATGAATCCATTTACCTCTATTCTCTTAGCGGCAGCATTTGAATTCGTTGGTGCCGAAAAGGACCCGTTAACGATTATGAGCAGTTGACTGGGCTCGCCTGCCTGATTGACCTTGACGCCTTCGCCAAACGTTAGGCTACCGTCGACAAAGATCGTTACCTCTGCACCGGGCGCCAGTTCGAGGGAATAGTTTGTTAGTGTACTTCCCTCAAATACGTACTCACCCGAATCCAACTGTCCGCCGTTTGCAGGCCATGCCTCTGCACCCAAAGTCCTTCCAGTGAGATCCAGTCCGTCAGCACCAAGATTCGGGTTTATATTATCAGTGATCCCCTGCGGAAATATCTCACCGCACTGAGCCGCAAGAGCGAGTGAAGGTAAGCAAAAGAGACTCAGCGTAAGGAGCACAATAATTCGTAAAGGCATCATCACTGAACTCGCACCTCCACAGCTCTGGTTGCAGCGTCTGCTCCATTCCCGCAGGACCCAGTGCTGGCCAATGTGAATACTCCACTCGCACTATCGAATGCACAATCAAATGTTGCCGAGCAACCAGCAAGGCCGGAAGAGCTGAATGCGGTCACTGGCAAGGGACAGGAGGGTGTAATTCCATTATCGATTTCGTCAAAAATAGACTGGATCCTTACTTGGGCCCCACTCTCGGCCGCAAAGAATGCCCTCTGCGACTGAATCTGCAAACTCACAGCCTCACCTGTGCTCTGCTGCAGTTGAGCCATCCCGAAGACCAGCAACGCCAGCACAGTTATAACAAAGAGCGCGATCGGCAGACCCGCGCCACTTTGGTTTCGGAAACAGCCTTTAGGGGACATTTCTTACCTGCACCTCCTGAGTGACAAGCGTGGTTTCGCCGCTTTGCGGATCCACCAGCTGAAAGGCAAAACTGACCACTGCTGCCCGCTGCAAAGACGGTGGCGTAACCCTGAACTCTACCGAGCCCGGTTCGACGTTGGCACCAAGCACGGCACCGGTTCCTGATGCCATCAGGGTTGACTGGTCTGGCTGACCGCTGCCATGGGAATAGCCACTGAATCGGTACAGGCGATCGGTGTTCTGGCAGATACTGACGCGATTACCCACCACGAAGATGCGCTTCTCTGGCGAACGCTCTCTGAATCGGTGGCTCGCTGTGCCAGAAAAATTGAGGGCAGTATCACCTGCTGAAACCGGATCGATAGGTGGTGAGACCGGCCCGGGATTCAAATTATCGTAAAGCGCAGACTGGCCCGATCCATAGCCGTACACAATCGCTCTCAAGCCACCATCAATGGCTCTTCCAAAGGGTGAAATCGTTACCTCGTCAAAATCCGGGCCAGTCGTCAGCTGCTCGTAGCGGGTTGCTGCGACGATCGGCAGCCACTCGAGACATGGACCATTGGAGCGAACGGACAAGGGAAAAGCTTCCCGCACCTCTCGAGAAATCTGCTCGCTGATCACCACACTTTGCAATGCTCTCTGCTGACGGCTACTAACATCCAGCGCACCTCGGGTTGAAAGCGCCACAAACTGCACGGAGATGGTTGCGACGATGGCCAGAAGCACAATCACAATAACCAGTTCAATGAGAGTAAAACCAGAGGAGCGACTCATCAGAAGTTACCCCGATAAGCGCTGAACACATAGTCCTGGCCGGAGGGATCGGTGATGGTAATGTCTATTCTTTTGGCCTCAAAACCGCTCAGGCTAACATCACCACCAGCGCAGCTCACCGTGATGACGACCTCGAATCCGCTATAGCCAGCCAGTTGCTGCGCCTCGCCATTCTCGGGCGGACTATCCTGCAGATTGTTGTAATCATCCACATCGTCGAAGGTTTCCCGGGATTCGGCGCCTTCCGGGCCAACTGAACCACAGTCTGCTTCCGCCGAGGTGACGGCCCCGCCGCCATTGGGTGAGGCCTCGGCAAAACGACGGGCCAGGATCTCGTCGATATAAAGCTGAGCCAGGGCCACAGCCCGAGTCTGGTTCAGCGGATCGGCACTTCGGCCGGCAATCAGGGAAAATGCACCGACAACACCGGCAATGGCAACACTGATAATGACAATCGTCATCACCAGCTCCACGAGGGTTGCTCCATGCTGGCCATTGCCACCGCGACGCTTCAACAGCCACCTCCATAAACCGCGCCGAGAGAACTCAGGCATACGGTAAAGGTGCTGTTGCCAGAAAAAGTAAAAAGGACATCGCCTGATGTATCGGGACGTCCCAGATCACTAAAACTAATAGGGAAGGATGCGCCAGAAACCGAAAGCCCGGTGCCATTTCGGCTCATACGGAACTCACGCTCGGACGGCGTGCCGGGGCCCACGGTGAACACGAAATCATCGGCGCCCTGTGTTACTGAGAGTGAGCCTGCCTCATTACCCGCCAGCGCTGCCTGTTGGGCAAGCAGCGTGGCGGAGGCAAGTTGCTGGCTTGCCAGAAGGGGCGAGAAAGCAGAACGGCTGGCAAACAGGCCGACACCTACCGCCGCTAGAATGCCAATAAGAATGACAACAGCGATCAGTTCAACGAGCGTGAATCCTTGAACTTGTTCGACCGTCGCTACACGCATTGAACATCTCGTTATGATGAGCTTTTTCGTCCCTACTTGTTCTTCGATTAGCAGTCTTCAATTACGCGGTTGTCAATTGTGCCATCAGCTTGATCGTAGTCGAAAGAGCATTCTCCCGCTGTTCCGTCGCCGTCACGATCAATTCCAACGCTATCCGTCGGAGTTATGGTCGCAACGCCAGAGTTCGCAGCGCCGATTGTATAATCATTGGCATCAAGTTGCGCTGCCGCGCCGATCCCGCCCGTGGCAGCAGTAGGGAAACCATTTCCAGACGTAGAGTTGTCGATCGCTACGGTTACACCATCGAGAACCACAGTCGCAGCGCCGTCACCATTCGCCAGCCAGCGTGAGTGAGCGATAGATGAGGCCGACTTCACAGCTCCAATTGCCCCATCAAGGCTCGCAACTCTAGCCTCATTACCAAAATCCGCAAACCGCGGCAAAGCAAACGCCGCCAGGATGCCCAGAATTACAATCACCATAACCAGTTCGATCAGGGTGAAGCCTTTTTCTTTTCTTGCCGCAATGGCTGTCATCGCTTTCATGGTAATACTCCGTTTTCGATTGTCTGTAGGTATTAAGGTTTATCAGTTGATGGTTGTTGTCACTTCACCTGTATCCGCGTCGTACTCAATTGAGCTACCCAAACCATCCAGTTCATAGGTAAATACACAATCATCGCCGCCACCAACACCATCGGCGTCGCCCTGCACCGAAGTGGTATAATCCGTAGTACCGCTCTCACTGACACTCGGCGCATTCGCCTGCATCACGCCCTCCCAGACCTGGATACAGCGGGCTGGAACCATATTCGGATCGTTACTACCACCTGTAGCGGTAGGCCAGCCCTCGGAGCTCACGTCAACCAATCCATTACCAAAATCTTCAACATCATCCTGATCAGACGCGTTTCCGTTGGACACCCACTGCGTTTTCGCAAGTGCCACTCCAGCCGCAAGCGCACCGGCTGTTCCTTTTATGCTTGAACGATGCGCCTGCTCCGAAAGCTGCGCAAACCGCGGCAACGCAAACGCTGCCAATATCCCCAGGATGGCAATCACCACCACCAGCTCAATAAGAGTAAAACCTTTCTGTTTTTGCCTGCTGTCGTACTGCATCATTCGTCGGCCTCTTTCAGATTGTGTCTGTCCGTCTGCTCAGCGTTGCGCATCCTGTGTTTGCGCTGCTTCTTCTGTCAACGACACCGGGGCCAGTTTTAACCCCGTCAGCCGTTCTTCTTGCTCCCGCTCACCATTCCCGTTGCGGTCTGCAAATTCCGTTGTCACTGCCCAGGCCAGAGGCTGCTCTTCATTAGCTTGCCGACTGTCTATGGTTATCGGCTGTCCTGCTTTATAAATTAACCAGCCTTTGGGCCCGTTTTCTGTTTCTTTTTGTTCGCCAACCCGGAAACACCAGGTTGCTGGAGCCAGTTGTTCGGGCCCGCACCGCCCTTTGTAATTGCCCCACCGGTGTTCCACCAGCTCAAACGGGTTGATACCCCGGTGCTCGGCAAGACGGCCGTCACGGCTTAGCATCACTTCTGCGCCCTTGATCACCAGGGCCGATCTCAGCTGGCTGATCACCATGTTGGCCGCCCGTTCTTCGGCGTTTCGGGCTTCCCGTTCCAGCACGCCAAGCAAGAACCACCAGAGCACACCGAGGATCGTCAGCACCACCGCAAAACGAAACTTGCGGGAAAGCGCAAGCCCGCTGGCGCCCGAGGTCCTTGCCGTTAGCACTCAGCCCCGCCCCATGGCGGCGGCCCCCAGGTCCCAGATCGGGAGGAACACGCCCAGTGCCAGAATCAAAACCAGGATACCCATGGCCACAATCAGTATCGGCTCAATCGACTCCGCCAGCCGTTTCAGGCCGTAGTCCACATCCTCATCGTAAAAATCCGCCACGTTGTTGAGCATGTCGTCCACGGAACCGGTTTCCTCCCCCACGGCAATCATCTGCAGAATCAGCGGGGTGAACATTTCGCTGTGCCTGGCTGTTCTGACCAGGCTCTCGCCCCGCTCGATGCCGGCGCGCATATCTTTAATATGAGTCGAGATCCAGGCGTTATCCGTTGTGTCAGCCACCACGGTTAACGCGGTTGTTACGGGCATGCCAGCGGACAGCATGGTAGCAAAGTTCCTCGCAAACCGACTGAGCGTGATCAATTCCAGCAGCGGTCCGATAATCGGCAACCTGAGTTTGTAACGATCCCAGGTCAGCCGGCCCTGTTCGGTCTGCTTCCACTGCCTCACCAACAGCCCGCCAGCGGCAACGGCGAACAGCATCACGTACCAGTAAGCCAGCAGGAAGTTGGAGGTGCCAACAAGAACCTGCGTCAGGAACGGCAGGTCGGCACCCAGCTTGTTAAACACCGACGCGAATTTTGGGATAACCAGAAAGTTCACGATCATCAAGGCCGATAACAGGGCAATGATGACAAACGTGGGATAACGCATGGCCTGCTTCAGGCGCCGCTTGGTGTCCCGCTCCAGCTCGAGGATTTCTGACAGGCGCAGGAAGGCGTCGTCCAGCATCCCGGTGTTCTCACCCACGTGGATCATGGCAATGAACAGCTCCGAGAAGACTTTGGGGTGCGCCTGCATGGCCGTTGCCATGGTGGTGCCGCCTTCAAGCCGGGTGGTCACATCCTCCAGAACTTCCGCCAGCACCGGCGAGCGAGTGGTTTCCGCCAGGCCGCGCATGGTCCGGATCAGGGGGATGCCAGCCTTGGTCAGGGCATGCATCTGTCGGCAAAAAACAATCAGCTCATCGAGGGTGACTTTCTTGCGGAAGATCGGTAGCCGATTCAGTCGATCAATAACCGACTCCGTTTCCTGCACCTCCCGGATGGCGAGCGGAGTAATACCCCGGCGCATCAGCTCTGTGGCAGCAGCATCGGCATTCGGCGCGCCCAGCAAACCCTGTTGGACACTGCCACGATCATCTTTGCCCCGGTAGCTGAACTGCATCAGGCATCTCCCCCGATCGGCTCATCCGGCAGGGGAACTTCATCCTCCGGTGAGAACTCGCCCTCAGAGGTAGCCGCTACCCGAGCCACTTCTTCCAGCGTGGTCGTGCCCTGCAGCGCAAAATCCATAGCGCACTGCCCCAGCGGGCGATACAGGGGGCTCAGACGGGCCGCTTTGGTGAACTCCGAGACATCCTGCCGGCGCAGGGCATCCAGCATCGCCTCGTTCATTTCCAGCATTTCGTAAACGCCAATCCGGCCTCTGTAGCCCGTGTTGCTGCACTGGTAACACCCGCGGCCATGGACGAAACCGGCTTCCATATCCAGGGGATCCAGATCAAAGCTGCGCAGCCAGACCAGCTCCTGCTCCGTGGGCGCGTAGGCCTCGGAGCAGTTACCACAGACTCGCCTTACCAGACGCTGGGCAACAACGCCGAGAAGGGAGCTGGCCACCAGGAAGGGTTCCGCCCCCATATCAATCAGCCGCATCGCACTGCTGATGGAGTCGTTGGTGTGCAGGGTGGAGAGCACAAGGTGGCCGGTCATGGCCGCTCGCAAGCCGATTTCCACGGTCTCACGGTCCCGCATCTCGCCCACCAGAATCACGTCCGGGTCCTGTCGCAGGGCGGCCCGAAGTACATTGGCGAACTCCAGACCGATCTTCGGGTTCACCTGTACCTGGGTAATACGGGGCAGGCGATATTCCACCGGGTCCTCGGCGGTGATAATTTTCACTTCCGGGCGGTTGAGCTCGGTCAAAGCGCCATAGAGCGTCGTCGTTTTACCGCTACCGGTGGGGCCGGTCACCAGAATCATGCCGTGGGGCTTTTTGATCATCCTGCGGAACCGTTCCAGCAATTGAGACGGCATCCCGGTGCCGTCGAGGTTCAGCATGCCCTGGCTCTGGTCCAGCAGACGCATCACCACCGATTCGCCATACTGAACGGGCATAGTGGATACCCGCACGTCGATACTGCGGCCCTTCACCCGAACGTTGAAGCGCCCGTCCTGGGGCATCCGCTTCTCGGAGATATTCAGGCCGGCCATGAGCTTCAGGCGCAGGACCAGCGCGGCATTGACCCGCTTTTCCTTCATCACCTGTTCCTGAAGCACGCCATCCACCCGCTGCCGGATGCGGACAACTGCTTCGTCCGGCTCGATGTGAATGTCCGAACTGCGGGCCTGAACGGCGTCCTCGAACAGCGTTTGCAGAAGCTTGACCACCGGCGCTTCAGCGCTTTCGGATTCGGCGGACAGATCCGCCAGGTCGAAGGCATCGTCGCCCAGTTCGTCTTCCAGCTCTTCCGCCAGCGACGCAATCTCATCGGTCCGCCGGTATACCAGATCCAGGGTGCTCAGCAGCTCGCTTTCCCGCACCACCGCCTGTTTGATGGGCTGCTTGAGAATGCGGACCAGCTCATCGTAGGCAAAGATGTCCAGAGGATCCGCCATGCCCACGAGCAGTTCGCCACCATGCTCCGCCAGCACGATACTGCGGAACCTACGAGCCATGGCTTCCGGAAGTTTCTTTACCAGCTCATTGTTGAACTGGTAGTGGCGCAGCTGAACAAAAGGTACATCGAGCTGACGGGACAGGATATTGAGCAGGCTGTCTTCGTCCACATAGCCAAGATCCGTCAGCGTCTTGCCAAGCTTGCGACCGGTACTCTTCTGCTCGCGCAGGGCCGTCGTCAGCTGCTGCTCAGTGATAACGTCATTCTGAACCAGCAGGTCGCCTAACCGGACTTTCTTTTTTGGCTCTGTCGTCATCATCCCGCCTGCAAAGATTTCAGTCGTTCACGAACATAATCCGCCAGGGAAGGCGAAAGCCCGGGTAACTGGACGGCCTCGCTGTACGCCCGAACCGCACTATTGATCTCGCCGCCCGTCTCCAGGGCAATCGCAAGGCCCACCCACCAGGCCGCGCGGCTGTCATCCTCGGCAATCAGGGCCGACCAGTGTCGGGCTGCCTCGGTATTGCGGCCTGCCTGCTGCAGCAAGGTTGCCAGGGTTACCCGATATTCCACGTTCTGGCGCACAGCGGGCACACTGAGCTCAAGGGCAGTGATTGCGTCAGGCAACCTGCCCTTGGCGTGAAGCGCCCGGGCCCTGAGAAGCCGCAGACCGGCATCACCGTTGGTCACCGATTCCGGAAGCCATGCCAGTGCCCTGTCCGGCATTTCCTGAACCAACATCTGACGCGCGAATACTTCCCGGCTGGCAATCGCCGCCTGAGTCGCGGCCAGTTCCTGCAATTTTTGCTCGGCTTCCAGGGTATCCCCACTTCTGAGTAAAGACGCCAGTTCGCGGCTAACCCGGCGATCGATAGCTTCGGGCGTCTCACGGACCTGCTTCACCGACGGCGTTGGTGCCTCTGTCTCCTGGGCAGACTTGCTCTCTGCCACCACGGGCTCACTGACAGCGTCTTCAGGATTGGAAGTCTGGCGTCTAACCGGTTCGGGCGCTGGCTCTGACACGACCGTCTCGGCTGCTTCCATGGCTTTGGGTTCAGGCTGTACCACGGCAGAGGGCTCAGGAGCTGGTGGCAGCTGGCTGACCGGCTCATTCTCGTTCCCGGACACAGCTGGCTCGATGGTTTCTTGCCCACCATCGACAGACTGAGAATCAGTTGAACTCTTTTCGGTTACGGCATCCTGATCAATTGGCGGCGCCATGATGGTTTTCGGCGCTGGCGAGGCGATCACCTCAACAGGCCTCTCTTCACTGCCGGTCCGAGTCATGAACCAGAAGACAGACGCGCCAACCAAGCCCGCGGCGAAGAGCAATACGACGGCCCAGAATCCGGAACGTGGGCGGCCCCGGGATTGCGACTGCCCGGCATAGGCCGCGGCCACCTCCGGTCGGTGCTGACGTTGTTCTGCAGCACGCAGGGCATCGTTCAGGAGGCTCATAACCACCTCCCGATCAGGCCCGGCACCCGAACGCTTTCGGTGTCGCGAATGGCCTGTATGGCATGGCCCCGCTCGATGAGGCGGTCGCCCCGGCCCCATGCCGCCAACATGGACTTGTGAGCAAGAATATTAACCAGCCTTGGGATACCACCGGAGGCCCGGGTTATCAGCCGAAGCGCACCCGGCGCAAAGAGATCGGCGCCGTTATAGCCGGCCTGCGACAGGCGATGACGCAGATACTGGGCAACCGAGTTCCGGTCCAGTGGCGTCAGGCGGTAGTGAAAGGTGATGCGTTGATTCAGTTGGCGCAGGCTCTGCTTTTTCAGCAGTACATCAAGTTCCGGCTGGCCAAACAGAACCACCTGAAGCAGCCGGACACTCTCGGTTTCCAGGTTCGTTAACAGACGCAACGCCTCGATGGTTTCCTCCGGCATGGCCTGGGCCTCGTCAATCACCAACACGACCGGCTTCTGCTCCATGGCATGACTGATCAACTTTTCGTTGATGGCCTTGAGCACCTGGTGGACATTGGCGCATCCGGACATATCCACACCCAGTTCTTCGGCTACCGCCTCGTAAAGGGTATCCGGGGTAAGCTGCGGGTTGGGGATATACGCAGTGTGGGCAATAGGCTCGAGTTCGTTAAGCAGCAGCCGGCACAGCAGGGTCTTGCCAGTGCCGACTTCTCCGGAGATCTTGATGAAGCCCTCACGCTCTTTCAGAGCCACCAACAACAGTTCCAGCGCATCGCCATGGCTGGGCGCCCGCAGAAAATAGCGGGTATTGGGCGTCAATGCGAACGGTGCTTCCTGCAGTCCGAAATGGGCTTCGTACATGCTATCGAACGGCTTTCTCCGGTTCCGGTGTGACGGATTCAGATGACTGCAGCAACTCGCGCAGCACATTCATGCGCTCCCGGCTGGCGGACACGTCCGCGTTCATCTCCGGCGTTCCGGCCACAACCGGTCGCAGAAGGATGACCAGCTCACTCTTGCGCGACTGAAATCTCCGCTGCTTGAACAATTCACCCACCAGCGGGATCTCGCTGAAGAAGGGAACCGCGGAATTGTTGTCCTCACTGGAGTTCTGGATCAGACCACCGATCACAACGATCTGGCCACTCTCGGCGCGGATCACGCTGTCGGTTTCACGAACGGTGCTGCTGGCCAGGGGCAGCGTGACGTCCCGCTCGCCAATGGTGATCACCTTTTCCTGATCGGTCACCTCACTCACGGAGGGGTGTACATGCAGGGTGATCACGCCGCTTTCAGAAATCTGGGGAGTGACATCCAGCGAAATGCCCGAGAAGAAGGGGGTCAACTCCACGGAGGTTGATGTTGAATCTGTGGCTGTAACGGCGGAGTTGTTGTCATCAAAATCAATGTCCGTCACGAAGAACTCGTCGGTACCCACCTTGATCACGGCTTTCTGATTGTTCACCGTTGAGATTCGGGGGCTGGAGAGAATCTGCACATTGCCCTGTTCTCCCAGCAGTTCAATCAACCCGGTGAAATCACCGGCGCGCACGCTGGCAGAAAACAGGCCTCCGATATCGGATGTCTGAATGACCTGGCCAGCCAAAGCCTGCGCGGTGAAATCCTCCGGCAAACCATCCGAGGCGGTAATGCTGGACGCGCTCTGGATATCCGACCAGTTGATGCCCTGCTGGTACCCCTGGTTAAGCGCGATCTCCAGAATCTTGGCTTCCAGGATCACCTGACGCTGCATAATCAACTCAGTGCGGCGCAGGTACTCCTCAACCATGCGCAAATCCTCGGAACCGGCCCGGACCATAACCAGGCCGGCACCCGGATTCACGATCACCTGTTGGCCGTCGCCGCCACCGACAATCATGCTCAGGGCGCTTTGAATGTCTTTCCAGAAATCCGACGCCGTTTCCGTGGAAATGGTGGTTCCCACCAGGTTGCGGGTCTCGCCGGAACCAGTGCTGTCGCCATTGCTATTGGAGTTACCGGAACTGCCACTGCGCGCGCCCGTCACCTGCCCGGAACTTACGCGGGTCTTGGAGCCGCCCTTGCGTTTGAAATGCAGGTAATCAATGGGGAACATCCGCGTCTGGACCTGATCCGCCTGAACACGGAACAGCCGGCCATTGCGGCGGATATCCAGGCCATACAGGTCACCGGCTATATCCATAACTTCCGGTACGGTGACATCACCCAACCGGAGATCGATGCTGGTAGTGACATCGGGATGGATTACCACGTTGTAGCGGGTCCCATCGACCAGCGATTCAAAAAAGCTTGCGGCAGGTACGCCCCGGGCATTGACGTCAAAACGTTCGTCCAGGTCCGCGCCGCCGGACAGCGACGGCAGCAATGCTGCGCTTACGTCCGCAGGTAAAGGTGCTGAAGCCTCGGTGGATGCTGGCGCCGCCGGTTCTGGTTGCGTGGCCTCCTCAAGGCTTTGGTCAATAGCGTCCGCAGCATCGGTTGAGGTAGCCGTTGCCGACCGCATCAACGGGTTGTTACTACACGCCGTCAACACCAGGCTCAACGCCAGTGCACCTGTGATTTTAATGGTTGTCATGAGTATCCGATTGTCTGTCATTGAGTTCCCCGAACCTGCGGAAGTCTCTCCAGGTACAACACCCGTTCACGGCCGTTATCCGTTACCAGAACCCGATTGGCGTAGATCCGGATAACCCGCACGTTGTCAAAACCCTGGCCTTCCCTGAGGGCCTCACCTTCGATTACGGCGACTCGCCTGTCCTTGCTGAAAAGAATGGAATCCAGAGCCAGCGACCGCTCGGGCGACGGCTGGGCAACTGTGGCCTGAGGACCCGGCGGCCGGGTCGGATCCTGCAGTGCATGGGCCGGGCCCGCACAAAAAAACACAGAGCCGAGCGCCAAGCCCAACCACCGACTTGCTGTCTGATTCAAGCGTCTGCTCATCTCATACCCCCAGCCAAGCCTGATCCAGGCTTAGTGTTTGCACCCTGATGACGGCCTCACCCGAGGGCCAGTCTCCCGAGCTGTATTCCAGCCTGATCCAGCCAAGGCGCTCATCCATCGCCTCCAGCCGCTGCAGGTAATTCAATACATCGAGGTAGCTCCCTTTGATCCGGAGCTCGACATCGTGGGCATACAGCAGTGGCTCAGACGCAGCCTGCGGCTCCTGAGACGACTGCTCCGGTGCAAAAACCGGGGTTGGAGTTTGTAGCTCGAGTGCCTGCAACTCCAGCGATTCCTGGGCCGCCAGAATATTCCTGAGCAGTGCAACCATCGCTGTGGGCGCGATCAGTTGCCCCGTGGTATCCGCGATCTGCTGATCGAGCCGTTCCAGTCTCTGTTGCCGGGCGTTTAGCTGATTGCGCAACTCCCGGGAGGGATCGGTCTCGAGCTGTGCATTAAGCGTCTGTTGCTGCGCAAGCAGGTCATCCCGACTGGTGGACAGCATCTGGAGGCGATTCTCCAGGTTCTGATGCCGTTGCTGCAACGGCGTAACCGCAAGCTCCCAGACGACAACCAGGACAAGCACCAGCGCCGTGAGCAGAATCAGTGCCCGCTCGCGAATCGGGCGCAGGTTATACCACTGCGCCGCTCTTGCCAGGGAGGTGTTGGACGCATCCGCCATCAGTTGGCCTCCCCGTCGAGTTTACTGGACACATGAAAATCGATCCACCGGCCCTCATCCGACCGTGACAATCGGAACGCACCAAAAGTTTTTCCGGCAAAGGCCGCCTCGTCGCCCAGATTTTCAAGGTATCGGGGCACCAGAGCACCATCACGGCTACTCCCCTCAATGGTGACTTTGTCCGGACCCGACTCGAGAATAACGTCGGTTAGCCAGACGTCTTTCGGGATCTGCCGGGCCAGCGCTGACAATTGCGGTGAAAAATTGCGACCTTCCGAGAGCACCAGGCCCTCCACCCGTTCCAGCAAACGCTGGCGACGGGCAAGGGTCTGGGTAACGCGCTCCAGAGCCTCTTCCACTTCCGCATCCGGCTGGCGAGCTTGAACCGCCGCTGAAAGCTCCGCCACGGCTTGCTCAAGCTGCTGATTCTGCCGGTCCAGACGCGAGGCCTTGTTCGCCAGCACGGAGTTCTCGTAAGTCAGGAAACCGGCCACGAACGCCACCAGAAGAAACCCCACGAGCAGAACACCAACCGCCGTCCCCGCCTGAAGCCTCTCCTTGTACGGGCGAAGCTCATCTGTATACAGATTGACCTGCTGGATCATGGGCGACCGTCCTCCGGCATTGGCAAGCATGCGCTCCAGGCAGGCAGGCAACGACTGTCCAGATCGGCCTGAAGGCCCAGGGCGTTCCAGTCGAGGGTTTCGATACCAGCGGCTACATAGGAGGACAACATGGAGGCAAGTGGCAGAACACTGTCGCGGGCGACAAGACGGATCATCGCCGGCGGAACCTGGCCCAGCTGGCTTTCGTAGTAGTCGAGGGAACGCTGCATTTCCAGAGCCAACGACTGAACGGCCGATTCCTGACGGGCCGCATCACGCAGGTCTTCGGAGGTCACATCCAGTTTGCGCGACAGATACAGGGTATTGTCTCTGCAGATCACCATCTGGCCGTAATTGTCTTTCAGATGAACCAGTGCTGCCCCGCGTCGATTCTCATCCAGCCGGCACACCAGGTTTCGCAATGCCAGCTCGGCGATATCAATGCGCTCAAGCTCCAGGCCCGCCTCCTGAACCAGCCGAACCAGTTCCGAGACCAGAACTTTCCTGGCCGCGACTACGTTAACCAGCTCACCTCGCCCACGGGATGCGTCCCGGGGAAAGGGAAACACATCGGAAACGGCTTCGGACGGACTGAAGTCCAGAAAATCTTTCAACTTCCACTTGAGAGCATCGCCCAGTTCCGATTCATCGATGCCTTCCGGGCGATCCATCTGGAACACCTGATACTGGTCCAGAGGCAGCACAAGCGTCGTCGCTGCGCCGGACCAACCTTCACTTTCCACCAATGCGGCGAGGGTTTCCAGACGTCTGGCAGGCAGACAATCGCTAAAGCCCGATCGCCCTGCTTCAGACCCGGCTGATTCCGCCCAGGCAATGCCGTCCGGACGAATCTCAAGACATACCCGCAGGCGTGCCCCGGAGTGCCTGAATAGGCCGGTCAATTTTCGTAATATCGGTGTCTTTGTCATGGGGTCCGCAAAAAGGATCCGAAGGCCACTCGCCAGCCTCGCGTGACTATTGTATTGCCCAAAAAACCGGCATTTTTCGCAATGGATTACATAATAGATGAGAAAGCGAACGTAACTCCACGTTTTTTAGCTGATTTCACACCGTTTTTGCAAGTCAGTAACAATAAAGCCCCCGCGATGCGGAGGCTTTATAGAGTTCGGATGCTCAAATACCGTTTGTCTCGTGGGGAGAGGTTGGGTAGGGCACGTGCGCCTCACAAAGAGGTTAGCCGTTGCCCCCCCACCGAACCGTACGTGCACATTTCTATGCATACGGCTCTCCAACAAGCTTTTTCCGGAAAGCGCGTAGGTCGGGTAGTGTCCCCTTGTGCAGATCACGGTGGCAGTCAAAGCATAGGACCAGGGTCTTTCTGCGTCTTGCCATCATGAGCCTTTTCCATGGCTCCGTACCCTTCGAGATGTCCTTCAGTTTGCGCACATGGTGCACTTCCAGACGACCCGAGGGTTGGGTGCAGTATTCACAGACACTAGCATTCAACCGGTCAAGCAGCTCCGTTCGCCCCGAGTATTTATAGGGGTTGGGGAGGATATCCACCTGACCTGGCCTAGGTGCAGCCCGGTTTTTCAGCTTAAACACCGTTGTTTCGAAGACTTTATCCCCTCGCCACTCCTTGAGAACAAAGGAGCCGTCCCCTCTTTTGAGTTGACTGGCGATTTTGGCCCTGCTCGTCTTGTGCTTTGCAGCAAGCGTTTTGAAGAGACTGTTCTGCCATATCCACTCTACCTTATTCAGGTAGAATTGCGGCGCGAGGTTGTAGTAGTTCGCAAAGCCTCTCAGCTCTGCGTTGTACTGACCAACAATCTCGGTGTCGCTATGGAATAGGAGCGCCTTCTTGGCCAACGCCTTTCCTGAGTCATAGAGACCGTAGCCCTTAAGCTCCACGAACTTCTGCGCTTTTTCCCGAGGAACCCCAAGATGTACGTGCTCGGTAATGGTACGTTTAGTTCCATGCACCTTGCTTCCATCAGCCTTATGACTGACCACGCACTTTACCCTCTTGCTTTCGCGCCGACAGACGACGGAATAGCCTAGAAAGGTAAATCCTTGTTTTGGGTCCACGATGCCAGATTTCTCTTGCGAGATTTCCAGCCTCAACTCCGTTTCCACGAAGCGGGTGACGTCTGCCATGATTGCTTTCGCTTCCTGCTTAGTGCCAATGACACCAATCAAAAAGTCGTCCGCATATCTGACATACCTCAGACGCTTGAAGCCGGGGTCGTCCATCAGCACACTGCTCATGTTGCCGAGTCTTTCCCCCCATTCCTGAATCTCACGCCGCCATATAGCAGCCTTTTCTTCAATTATGTCGCTTCGCTCTTTGAGCCATTTTATCCGATTACTCCGATTGCACAGAAGTTTTCGGTATTCAGGGTTGGGTCTTCTCCGGCTGCCCATGCTGAACTCCTTGACCTTACTCACCATGAACTCATCGAGTTCGTGCAGGTAAATGTTGGCCAGAATTGGAGAGATAATCCCTCCTTGAGGTGTCCCGCTGTGCGTGCCGTAGTATCGCCAGTCTTCCATGTATCCGGCCTTCAGAAATCTCCGAACCAGGTTCAGAAACTTTCGGTCATCAACACGTTTGCTCATAAAATGCAGCAAGCGATCATGGTCGATATTGTCGAAGTACCCTTTGATGTCTACGTCACAGACCCATTTGGTTCCCTTCCAGCTATCCCTTATCTCATTGAGGGCGGTATGACATGATCGGTTTGGCCGAAAGCCAAAGCTCCAATCTGAGAAGACCGGTTCATAGATCTCCTCCAACAACATCCGCATTACTTCTTGGATGAGTTTGTCATCACCATTTGGCACCCCCAGAGGTCTGGTTTTGCCTTTTGGGTTCCTCGGGTCTTTCGGTATCTCCACTCTGCGGCAAGGACTTGGTTTGTAAACTCCGGTCTGGATCAAGTAGATCAGATGAGTCACCCGGTCTTCCCCGAATCCATCCAGCGTGTTTCCATTTACCCCTCGGGTCAAAGCCCCTTTATTGGCGTAAATGTTCGCATACGCTTGAGTCCACAAGTCCCTGTTGCTACACATGATCTTGTGCAGCTTCCTTACCTTGGCTCCACTTTTACTCGCTTTGCCTATACCACCTAGCGCATTGAGTGTTCTTTGAGATAGCACTGACTATCGAACCTCGCTCTATTGGCATGTTCTTGTCTGACTCCCTTCCCCCTTACGGTTGGACTTTCATTACTATTGCTAGAAACTTATATCCAGCTTTCAGGTCAGGTTGGTTACTGACTGCTAGACCCATTACAGGTCAACATTGGGTACTACGAAGTCTCCGTTGCCGTGCAGGCCCATAGTTGAGACCTGTTTAGGCAATCCCGCATTTCTAGGTAGTCAAGGTGCGTCCCACTTAGGTTCCACTTACGTCCCCTTAACACTCTCACCGAGCGCGTGTCACGTGGTTGGTTAGCCGGGTGTTCTAATCATCTCCCCGACTACACGTGAAGTGACCTCTCAAGAGTCATAGGTCACTGATATCCCGAAACCCACAAAGGACTATGGTTCAACCAATCAGGCTTAACCGTATGGGACTTGCAATGACGGGCGCAAGTTAGACTCTTTCACCGCCACCCGCCTTTTCCTGACATGCTGCACTCCCCTCCCTCTTTCGAGGTTCAAGCCCATTACTGGGCGAGGATAAGTCAGGTTTGCAATAGGCCTACCAACAGCCTATACTTGTAGCACGAATGCCGTAAGCGCTTGATTTACCTAGCAAAACGGCGCACTCAGAAGGGAATGTCATCATCAAAGTCGTCAACCGGTTCGGGCATGCTGCCCTGCGAAGGCTGGTTGCTGTAGCCACCGGATTGCGGTGGCGGATTGTTCTGCTGTCCAGCCGGCGCGTTGTAGCCGGACTGCTGAGGCCGTCCTGCCGGCGCACCCTGGCTCATTCCGCCTTCGCCGCCACGGCTGTCCAGCATCTGCATCTGGCCATTGATATCCACCACAACCTCGGTGGTATAGACATCCTGCCCTTCCTTGTTCTGCCATTTGCGGGTCTGAAGCTTGCCCTCAATATAAACCTTTGAGCCCTTTCGCAGGTACTGTCCCGCAACTTCGGCGATCTTGCCGAACATGACAACCCGGTGCCATTCAGTTTTCGGCACCAGCTGACCGGTCTGACGATCCTTGTAGCTTTCGTCTGTTGCAAGGTTCAGGTTTACTACGGCATTGCCGTTGGGTGTGTAGCGGGTATCCGGGTCCTGCCCCAGATTACCGATTAGGATTACCTTGTTTACGCCTCGTGCCATGTTCTGCTCCTGACTCTGTTTTCAGGGACGCCCGCGTTCCGTGCGAGCCTCCGGATTTCAAGAATGGTTAGCCTGCCGGACAAAGGAAAAGTCCGCAAGTAACGCTTCATCAAATTGCTGACGATCCACCTTAAGATAGGCGGTGGCAGCGTCTTCCACAATCACCACATCCTGAACGCCCGGAAGGCGGCGGAGATTGTCATCGATGTCGTCGTACTGGTCGTTCATTACCTGCTGCAACTGTACCACGAAACTTGTGGTGTGACCGGGCGCGGGCATGGTGAGCGCTATCAGCAGCCAGAGGCCCAGCACTACCACCATGAACCAGAGCACGCCCTGCAGCCCGGCTACCTCCAGGAGGTAGCCGCCGAATGCGCCCCCCAGAAACGCACCCATGAACTGGGAGGTGGAGTAAACCCCCATCGCCGTGCCTTTGCTTGCAGCCGGCGCCTCCTTGCTGATCAATGACGGCAGGCTGGCCTCGAGCAGGTTGAAGGCCATGAAGAAGAAAAACAGCACAGCCCAGGCCGCAACCAGGCTGCTGGAAACACCGGTAAACCCGGCAGTGGCCAATGTCAGCAAGGCAATCGCCCCGCAAAGCACCGGTTTCATCCTGCGCTTTTTCTCGCCAATGATAATGAACGGCACCATGGCGAAGAAAGACGTGACCATCACGCTCAGGTAAAACCACCAGTGTGAACTGCTGGCAAGGCCAAACTGCTCCTGAAGCATGGAGGGAAACACCAGAAACAGGGCGGTCAGCACCAGATGCAGTGCGAAGATACCGAAATCCAGCCTGAGCAGGCGCCCGTCTGAAAGCACGCGCCCCAGCATCTCCCGGGCAGGATGCGTGTCGGGGCTGGTCTTGTGCTGATGGGGCGTCGGAACCGCGCGGTTGACGATCACCAGAGCCACCACGGCCAGTGCTGCCGTGGCGTAGAAGATCCCGGAGAGCCCCCACCAGGCTCCGAGAAGGGGCCCAAGAACCAGCGATACCGAAAACGACAGGCCGATGGTGATCCCTACCGTTGCCATGGCCTTGGTCCGCTCTTCCTCGCGAGTCAGGTCACTGAGCAGCGCCATCAGCACACTGGCGATCGCACCGGCGCCCTGAAGAATCCGACCGGCAATTACAACGTATATGGAGTCCGTGGCTCCGGCCAGCAAACTGCCTGCGGCAAAAAGTACCAGCCCGATATAGATCATGCGCTTTCGGCCAACCCGATCAGACAGCATGCCGAAGGGAATCTGCAACAGGGCCTGACTGAGTCCGTAGGCGCCTATAGCGAAACCCAGCAGTGCGGGAGTTGCATCCTTGAGATCTTCGCCCAGCAACATGAATACCGGCAGCACCATGAACAGTCCGAGCATGCGCATGGCGTAAACAGACGCCAGGGCGAATACGGAGCGTTTTTCCAGCGCATTCATGGCAATTACGTACCTCAGCCGGGGTTGAAAGCGGTCAGATTGAGGGCAGATACCCATCGCAGGCGGCGCATTGTAACAGAAGGGGCGCTGACGGGGGACAACCCGCGTGATGCTGGCCCCGGTATCATTTTCGCCGCAGCGGGCCCAACGCGGTATAATTTTCGTTTTTATCCGAGCGAGGTGTTATGGACCATATCCAGATCAAAGGGGCACGAACCCACAACCTGAAGAACATCGACCTGGATATGCCAAGGGACAAACTGATCGTGATTACCGGCCTCTCCGGTTCCGGTAAATCGTCCCTTGCGTTCGATACGCTCTATGCTGAAGGGCAGCGACGTTATGTGGAGTCGCTGTCTACCTACGCCCGCCAGTTTCTCTCGATGATGGAGAAGCCGGATGTGGACCATATCGAAGGCCTGTCGCCAGCGATATCCATAGAGCAGAAGTCCACTTCCCACAACCCTCGCTCCACCGTTGGCACCATCACGGAAATCTACGATTACCTGCGCCTGCTCTTCGCCCGCGCCGGGGAGCCCCGGTGCCCTGACCATGGCCAACCTCTGGAAGCGCAGACCATCAGCCAGATGGTAGACCAGGTGGTGGCCATGCCAGAGGACAGCAAACTCATGATCCTGGCACCGGTAATCCGGGATCGGAAAGGCGAACATCTGCAGGTTATCGAAACCATGCGCAGCCAGGGCTTTATCCGCCTGCGCGTGGACGGCACGGTTTATGACATCGACGATGTGCCGGCCCTGGACAAAAAACGCAAGCATCAGATTGATGTGGTCGTTGATCGGTTCAAGGTCAAGCCAGGCCTGGAGCAGCGGCTTGCCGAGAGTTTCGAAACCGCCCTGGACCTGGCTGACGGGATTGCCCTTGTGGCGCCCATGAGTGGTGAGGGGGAAGAACAGACCTTCTCCGCCCGTTATGCCTGCACCCAGTGCGGCTATGCCCTGAGCGAGCTCGAGCCGAAACTGTTTTCCTTTAACAACCCGGCGGGTGCCTGCCCTACCTGCGACGGACTGGGTGTTAAACAGTTCTTTGATCCCGAAAAAATTGTCCAGCACCCGGAAGCCACTTTGGCATCCGGCGCCATCAAGGGCTGGGATCGCCGGGCCGTCTATTACTTCCAGATGCTGGGCAGCGTGGCAGATCACTACGGCATCGACCTGGAAACGCCCTGGGCGGATCTCCCCGAGGATTTTCGCAACGTGCTGCTGTTCGGCTCGGTCGATGAGGATATCCCATTCCGTTATGTGAATTCACGTGGCCATATCATGGAGAAGGCACATCCATTCGAGGGCATTCTGCCAAACCTTGAACGGCGCTACCGCGAGACCGATTCACAGAGCATGCGGGAGGAGCTCGCCCGCAATCTGAGTACGCAACCGTGCAAAGAATGCGGCGGCTCACGACTGCGCCGCAGCGCCCGCCACGTCTTTATCGAAGAGCACAATATTTCCGATGTCACCCATCTCCCGGTGGGTGACGCACATGATTACTTCGAAACCCTCGCGCTACCGGGTCGAAAAGGTGAGATAGCCGAGAAAATTCTGAAGGAAGTGCGGCAGCGCCTTCAGTTCCTGGTGAACGTCGGGCTGGAATACCTCACGCTTGAACGAAGTGCCGATACACTCTCCGGGGGTGAGGCGCAGCGTATTCGCCTGGCAAGCCAGATCGGCGCCGGGCTGGTAGGCGTCATGTACATTCTTGACGAACCCTCCATCGGCTTGCATCAACGGGACAATGACCGGCTTTTGGCCACCCTCACCCATCTCCGGGATCTGGGCAATACCGTGATTGTTGTCGAACACGATGAGGATGCGATCCGCGCTGCAGATCATGTCATTGATATCGGACCGGGTGCTGGCGTTCATGGTGGCAAGATTATCGGCCAGGGCACCCCGCAACAGATCATCGACAACCCCGATTCGCTTACCGGGCAATACCTCAACGGCACCCGGGAAATCGCCATCCCGAAACAGCGCAACAAAGGCAGCGGAAAAGCACTGACCCTGTCAGGTGCTACTGGCAACAACCTGAAAGACGTTACGCTCGATTTGCCCCTGGGCATCATGACCTGCGTCACCGGTGTATCCGGGTCTGGCAAGTCCACGCTGATCAACAGCACCCTGTATCCGGTAGCTGCCGCCAAACTCAACAAGGCCACCAGCCTCAACCATGCCCCCTACCAGTCGCTCAAAGGACTGGACCACCTGGACAAGGTCATCGACATTGACCAGAGCCCCATCGGCCGCACCCCCCGCTCGAACCCGGCCACCTACACCGGCCTGTTCACTCCCATCCGTGAACTCTTTGCCGGAACACAGGAGGCACGTTCCCGGGGTTACAAACCTGGCCGATTCTCTTTCAACGTCAAAGGTGGACGATGCGAGGCATGCCAGGGCGACGGCGTGATCAAGGTTGAGATGCATTTCTTGCCGGATGTCTACGTGCCCTGCGACGTCTGCAAGGGCAAGCGCTACAACCGGGAAACCCTGGAAGTCCGCTACAAGGGCAAGAACATCAACGAAGTACTGGAAATGACCGTTGAGGAAGGGCGCGAGTTCTTCGATGCCGTGCCTTTCCTGGCCCGCAAACTACAGACATTGATGGATGTCGGCCTCTCATACATCCGACTGGGGCAGAGCGCGGTCACCCTCTCTGGTGGCGAAGCCCAGCGGGTTAAACTGGCCAAAGAGCTCTCCAAGCGGGATACAGGCAAGACACTCTACATTCTTGACGAGCCAACCACCGGCCTGCACTTCTACGACATCCAGCAACTGCTGAATGTCCTGGAAAGGCTCCGTGACCATGGCAACACCATCGTGGTCATCGAACACAATCTGGACGTGATCAAGACAGCCGACTGGATTGTCGACCTGGGCCCCGAAGGCGGCTCTGGCGGCGGCCAGATTATTGCCGAGGGAACGCCGGAGGAAGTCGCCGAGAACCCCGCTTCTCATACAGGCCGCTATCTGAAGCCAATGCTGACGAAGTCATTGGCGGGCAAGAAATAGCTCTGTCGGCAAGGGGGTGGGGGTTTATTTTCTGCCGGAAAAAGATGTCTGAGCGAAGCGAGTTATTTTTCCAAAGGAAATAAACGCCCACCCCCTTGCCAGCCACCCAAGCCTCCAGACTACTAGACACCTACCCTTCAGGCACAAAAAAACCGGGAACCTTGCGGAACCCGGTTTTTTTGTGGTTGGCCAAAGCCGAGGGAATTAATCCTCGTCTTCGTCCACCTCTTCCGCTTCGATATCCAGCGGACGACCGACCAGCTCAACGAATGCCATAGGGGCATTGTCGCCAGCACGGAAGCCGCACTTCAGGATACGAAGGTATCCACCCGGACGCTCGTTGTAGCGAGGACCAAGCTCGTCAAACAGCTTGGCAACCGCTGCATCGTCACGCAGGCGTGAGAACGCCAGACGACGATTCGCGACCGAATCATTCTTGGAAAGCGTGATCAAAGGCTCAGCTACCCGACGAAGCTCTTTGGCTTTCGGCAGCGTTGTTTTGATCAGCTCGTGTTCAACCAGTGACGCAGTCATGTTACGGAACATGGCCTTGCGATGCGCACTGGTCCTGCTGAACTTACGACCACTCTTACGATGACGCATTGCTCTGATTCCTTACCTTAAACTAATCGGCGATTAACCGCCCAGAACCCGGTCGTCGCCACGAAGGCTAGCCGGCGGCCAGTTATCAAGACGCATGCCCAGTGACAGACCACGGGACGCCAGAACGTCCTTGATCTCGGTCAGCGACTTTTTACCAAGGTTAGGCGTCTTCAACAGCTCAACTTCTGTACGCTGGATAAGATCGCCGATGTAGTAAATGTTCTCAGCCTTCAAGCAGTTAGCTGAACGCACTGTCAATTCCAGATCATCAACCGGACGCAGCAGGATAGGATCAATTTCTTCCTCTTCCTCAACGCGCTCGGGCTCTTTCTCATGATCGAAATCGACAAACACCGCCAGTTGCTGCTGGAGGATGGTGGCCGCCCGGCGAATTGCTTCTTCCGGGTCGATGGTGCCATTGGTCTCCAGGTCGATAACCAGCTTGTCCAGATCGGTCCGCTGCTCTACCCGCGCACTTTCCACGGCGTAAGCCACACGACGAACCGGGCTGAATGTTGCATCCAGCTGCAGGCGTCCGATGGCGCGAGTTTCGTCCTCGTCAAGACCGCGCTGGTCCGCCGGCTCATAGCCGCGACCGCGTGCAACACGGAGACGCATGTTCACTTCACCATTCTCGCTAAGGTGACAGATCACGTGCTCCGGGTTGGCAATCTCGACGTCATGATCCAGCTTGATATCACCGGCTGTCACAACGCCCGGGCCTTTCTTGCTGAGCGTGAGCTCGGCATCGTCCCGACCGTTCATTTTTACGGCAACGCCTTTGAGATTCAGAAGAATCTCAATGACGTCTTCCTGGACACCCTCAATGGCGCTGTACTCGTGCAGGACACCGTCAATCTGCGCTTCAGTCACGGCGCAGCCCGGCATCGAAGACAAGAGAATCCGGCGCAGTGCACTGCCCAGAGTATGGCCAAAGCCCCTTTCCAGAGGCTCAAGCGTAACCTTGGCACGTGTGGCGCTTGATTCCTTCACGTCAATGGTACGAGGTGTCAATAACTCATGTACTGAACGCTGCATAGACGCCCCTATCTGCTATCGTTGCTAACTGGGCTTTACTTGGAGTAAAGCTCGACGATGAGGTTCTCGTTGATGTCGGCCGGCAGTTCAGTACGCTCGGGTACTGACTTGTAAACGCCGGACATCTTGTTGGCGTCGACCTCTACCCAGCTCACCGGTGCACGGCTTGCAGACAGATCCAGTGCGCCTTTCACACGCAGCTGGTTCTTCGCCTTTTCACGCACGCTCACAACATCACCCGGCCGGACCTGGTAGGACGGAATATTAACCGTCTTGTCGTTGACCAGGATCGCCTTGTGAGAGACGAGCTGACGGGCTTCTGCACGGGTAGAACCAAAGCCCATGCGGTATACAACGTTATCGAGACGACCTTCCAGCAGTTGCAGCAGGTTTTCACCAGTTGCACCTTTGCCTCGGGCGGCCTCTTTGTAATAGTTGCGGAACTGCTTCTCCAGAACGCCGTAGATACGACGAACTTTCTGTTTCTCACGAAGCTGTACGCCGTACTCGGACAGACGACCGCGACGCGCGCCGTGCATACCCGGCGGAGTCTCGATGTTGCACTTGGAATCGAGCGCGCGAACACCGCTCTTCAGAAAAAGATCTGTCCCTTCACGACGAGACAGCTTGCACTTCGGGCCTATATAACGAGCCATAATTCACTGTCTCCTGTGTTAGACGCGGCGCTTCTTGGGCGGACGACAGCCGTTGTGGGGAATCGGCGTCACATCTGTGATGTTGGTGATCTTGTAGCCACACGCATTCAGCGCGCGAACTGCAGACTCACGTCCGGGCCCAGGACCCTTAACCTCTACGTCCAGGTTTTTAAGGCCGTATTCAGCAGCCGCATTACCGGCTCTTTCAGCTGCTACCTGCGCAGCAAAAGGTGTACTCTTGCGTGACCCACGGAAACCGGAACCACCAGAAGTGGCCCAGGACAGGACGTTGCCCTGACGGTCAGAAATGGTCACGATAGTGTTGTTGAAGGACGCGTGAATGTGCGCGACGCCATCAACAACCGTCTTTTTCACCTTTTTACGGGTACGTGTACCTGGCTTTGCCATGTTTGCCTACCTGTTACTTACGAATAGGTTTGCGTGGACCTTTACGGGTGCGTGCGTTGGTCTTGGTGCGCTGGCCACGGACCGGAAGGCCATGACGATGACGCAGACCACGGTGGCATCCGAGATCCTTCAAACGCTTGATGTTCATCTGTACTTCACGACGCAGATCGCCTTCGACAGACACCTTGCCCACTTCAGTACGAAGTGCTTCAAGCTGCTCGTCGCTAAGGTCTTTGACCTTGACGTCCGGCTTGACGCCGGTTGCATCGCAAAGCTTCTGGGCTGTGGTCTTGCCAACACCAAAGATGTAGGTCAGCGAGACAACAGCATGTTTGTGATCGGGTATATTGACACCGGCTATACGTGCCATCCAAATTACTCCGCGTTCAAAGCTTTGCTGTGTGAATTTTCCGCCACAAAAAGGGCGCGAAATAATAGCGCCTGACCCCGCATGGAGTCAAGCGCCATCATTCCGAAACCCTACAATGTCAGGAACGATTCCTCTCGGAATCAACCCTGGCGTTGCTTGTGACGAGGCTCCGAGCAAATGACTCGTACCGAGCCATTGCGACGAATTACTTTGCAGTTACGGCAAATTTTCTTTACCGAAGCGCGTACTTTCATTGTCGACTCCAGTTTTCAAGGGGAACGGGATTAACCGTTCCGACCATAGCCCTTGAGATTGGACTTCTTCATCAGCGATTCATACTGATGGGACATCAGGTGCGACTGAACCTGCGCCATGAAATCCATCACCACGACTACAACAATCAGCAGAGAGGTACCACCCAGATAGAACGGTACATTCCCGGCCACCATCAGGAACTGAGGGAACAGGGAAACTGCTGCAATGTACATTGCACCGAACAGCGTCAGACGGGTCAGAACACCATCGATATACTTGGCAGTCTGATCACCAGGACGAATGCCCGGAATAAACGCTCCAGAGCGCTTGAGGTTATCCGCAACTTCCTTCGGGTTGTACATCAGGGCTGTATAGAAGAAGCAGAAGAAAACCACTGCTGCTGCAAACAGGATAATGTACAACGGCTGGCTCGGCGCCAGAGCCTGGGATACATCGCTCAGCCATTCCATACCCTCACCCTGACCAAACCACTGCCCCAGCGATGCCGGGAAGAGCAGAATGGAAGACGCAAAGATGGGCGGAATAACACCGGCCATATTTACCTTCAGGGGAAGGTGACTGGACTGCTGGGCGAACACCCGGCGACCCTGTTGCCGCTTGGCGTAATTGATTGTCAGCCTGCGCTGCCCGCGCTCCATGAAGACCACGAAGCCGATAACAGCAACCGCAAGAACACCAATACCGAGAACGACCAGCAGGCTCATCTCACCATTTCGGGCCTGCTCGAGCGTCTGACCGATCGCACCGGGAAGCCCGGCGACGATACCGGCGAAGATCAGCAGGGAGATGCCGTTACCAACACCCCGCTCGGTGATCTGCTCGCCAAGCCACATCATGAACACGGCACCACTCACGAATGACACAACCGCCACAAAGTGGAAGCTGAAGCTGTCATTGAAAGTGACACCCTGAGATGCCAGACCGACAGAAATACCAAAACCCTGAACCAGGGCCAGGATAACCGTACCATACCGTGTGTACTGGCTGATCTTTCGACGGCCAGCCTCGCCTTCTTTCTTCAGCTGCTCAAGCTGCGGACTAACCGCAGTCATGAGCTGCATGATGATAGAGGCCGAAATGTACGGCATGATACCGAGAGCGAAGATACTCATGCGCTCAAGCGCACCACCGGAAAACATGTTGAACATGCTCAGGATTGTGCCCTGGTTCTGTTCAAACAGTGCCGCCAGACGGTCGGGGTTGATACCCGGCACCGGAATGTGGGCACCAATCCGGTACACCAGCAATGCCAGGAAGACAAACCAGAGCCGCGATCGCAGCTCTGCCAGCCCTTTACCCGCGCCCGCAGGCAATGATGCGTTCTTGGCCATTTAGTCCTCGACTCGCCTTAGTCTTCGACTTTACCACCCGCGGCAGAAATTGCCTCGCGCGCGCCTTTGGTTACCCGAAGTCCCTTCACAGTTACCGCGCGGCTCAGTTCGCCGGACATGATAACCTTGGCTTCGCGAATCTCTCCGCGAATAATGTCTGCCTTTTTCAGGGCTTCCAGATCCACCACATCGCCTTCAACCTTCGCCAACTCGTTCAGGCGAATTTCAGCAACGTAGCGCTGCTGACGGGAGGTGAAGCCAAACTTCGGCAGACGACGGGCCAACGGCTGCTGACCACCCTCGAAACCGGGCGCTACACTGCCACCAGAGCGGGCTTTCAGACCCTTGTGACCACGACCGCCGGTTTTACCGAGACCGCTACCGATACCACGACCGACCCGCTTGGGGGCCTGGCGTGAACCGGGTTCCGGACTAAGTTCGTTCAGACGCATCTTAGTTCTCCTCAACCCGAACCAGGTAATCAACCCGGTTGATCATGCCGCGGATGGAAGGGGTATCTTCCACTTCCACGGTGTGACCGATTTTACGAAGACCCAGGCCCTTCACACACAACTTGTGCTTGGGCTGGCAGCCGATGGGGCTGCGGGTCAGAGTTACTTTGATCGTTTTTGCGTTCGCCATGACTTCAACCCAGAATCTCTTCCACGGTCTTACCGCGCTTGGCTGCAATATCTTCAGGCGCTTGAGTTGCCTGGAGACCCTTGATGGTGGAACGTACCACGTTCACCGGGTTGGTAGACCCGTAACACTTGGACAGTACGTTCTGAACACCCGCCACTTCCAGTACTGCGCGCATCGCACCGCCGGCGATGATACCAGTACCTTCGGATGCAGGCTGCATGTAGACCTTGGAGCCGCCATGCTGAGCCTTGACCGGGTATTGCAGGGTAGTACCGTCAAGCGGAACTTCTACCATGTTCTTGCGTGCAGCTTCCATGGCCTTCTGGATGGCAACCGGCACTTCACGCGCTTTGCCACGACCGAAACCAACGCGACCTTTACCATCACCCACTACAGTCAGTGCGGTGAAGGCGAAAATACGGCCACCTTTAACAACCTTGGCGACACGATTGACCTGAACCAGCTTTTCCTGGAGCTCAGGCGCCTTCTGTTCGTTAACGCTCATCTTCTCCACCTCTTAGAATTGCAAGCCAGCTTCACGGGCTGCGTCGGCCAGAGCCTGAATACGGCCGTGATAACGGTAACCGGAGCGGTCAAAAGCAACCTGCTCTACACCTGCTGCCTTGGCACGCTCAGCGATCAGCTGACCGACCTTTTTGGCAGCGTCCACGTTACCGGTTGCACCCTGGCGCAGTTCCTTATCCAACGTGGAGGCAGAAGCCAGCACCTTGCTGCCGTCTGCAGTTGTGACCTGGGCGTACATGTGACGCGGTGTGCGGTGAACGCACAGACGATTGGTACCCAGTTCACGGATCTTCATGCGCACTTTGCGTGCGCGACGCAATCTTTCAGTATTCGCGCTCATAGTCCCGCCTTATTTCTTCTTGGCTTCTTTGCGTCTGACCTGCTCATCCGCATAACGAACACCCTTGCCCTTATAAGGCTCGGGCGGACGGAACGCGCGGACTTCCGCAGCGACCTGGCCAACCTGTTGCTTGTCGATACCGCGAATCACAACTTCCGTATTGGACGGAGTTTCTGCGGTAATCCCCTCGGGCAGCTCATACTCGACCGGGTGTGAGAAACCCAGAGTCAGATTGAGCTTCTTACCTTGCGCCTGGGCACGGTAACCTACGCCCGTCAGCTGGAGTTTACGTTCCCAGCCTGTGGAAACACCGGTCACCATGTTGTTGACCAGTGCACGAGTAGTACCAGCAAGAGCGCGGGACTTGGTAGCACCATCGCGGGCCGCAAAGCGCAGAACATTTTCCTCCTGCTTTACTTCAACCGCCTGGTGAATGGTGATTTGAAGCGCTCCCTTGGAGCCCTTCACACTAATTTCCTGTCCGTTCAGCTTAACCTCAACACCGGAAGGCAGCACGACAGGATTATTGGCAACCCTGGACATGTGTATCTCCTAGAATACGGTGCAGATGACTTCGCCACCCACGCCAGCAGCTCGTGCGGCGCGGTCTGTCATAACGCCCTTGGACGTTGAGACAATCGCGACTCCCAGACCACCGGATACTTTCGGCAGTTCCCCAGCGCCGTTGTACTGGCGCAGACTCGGACGGCTGACCCGCTTGATCTCTTCAATAACCGGCTTGCCACCGAAGTATTTCAGAGTAATCGTCAGCTCGGGCTTCGCGTCGGCTGAAACGGAGAAATCGTCGACGTAACCTTCGTCCTTAAGGACTTGGGCTACGGAGATCTTCATTTTTGAAGACGGCATCGTAACGTCTGCTTTCGATGCCATCTGTGCATTACGGATACGGGTAAACATATCCGCAAGCGTGTCTTGCATACTCATTGGTATGAGGCTCCTGATCTTTTTAGTTGTGCAGCGGCTTGCCGCACCGCTTACCAACAGGCACCCGACCGAGGTCAGGGTGCCTATCTTACCAGCTTGCCTTGGTCAGGCCCGGAACGTCACCGCGCATGCCGTATTCACGGAGTTTGATCCGTGACAGCTCAAACTTGCGCAGAACGCCGTGGGGACGACCAGTCACCTGGCAACGATTACGAAGACGCGAAGGAGAAGCATCGCGAGGAAGCTGCTGAAGCTTCATCTGTGCGTCCCAACGGTCATCATCGCTGGTATTCGGGTTCTTGATAATCGCCTTGAGCTCGGCACGCTTCGCTGCGAACTTCGCAACGGTCTTTTCGCGCTTGAGCTCACGGTTTTTCATGGAAACCTTAGCCATTACACTCGTTCCTTATTTCTTGAACGGAAAGCCAAAGGCTTTCAACAGTTCGCGACCTTCATCGTCGGTACCGGCAGTGGTGGTAATGGTGATATCCAGACCACGGATCTTGTCGACTTTGTCGTACTCGATCTCGGGGAAAATGATCTGCTCACGCACACCCATGCTGTAGTTACCGCGACCGTCGAACGATTTGGGATTCAGACCGCGGAAGTCACGAATGCGGGGAACCGCAATGTGAACCAGACGATCAAAGAAGTCCCACATACGCTCACCGCGCAGGGTAACTTTACAACCGATAGGCCAACCTTCACGGATTTTGAAACCCGCGACGGATTTACGAGCCTTGGTAACAACCGCTTTCTGACCTGCCAGGCGCTCGAGATCCGCCACAGCATTCTCAATCAGCTTCTTGTCACCAACCGCTTCGCCGACACCCATGTTAAGGGTGATCTTTTCGATACGCGGCACCTGCATGATGTTCTTGTAGCTGAACTCTTTCTGCAGGGCGGGTACCACTTCCTTACTGTACTGCTCTTTCATGTTAAGCATCGTAACCACCACCGCTTACTGGTTATCGACAGCTTCATTCGTGGACTTGAAGATCCGCACTTTCGCGCCGTCTTCCTTGATCTGGAAGCCTACACGATCGGCTTTGCCGGTCTGCGGATTAAAAATAGCCACGTTGGAAGCCTGGATAGGTGCTTCTTTTTCGACGATGCCACCTGGGGAGCCCAGCATCGGGTTCGGCTTGGTGTGCTTCTTGATCATATTGATCCCAGAAACCACCATGCGGCCATCGTCCTGAACCTTTAGGACTTTACCACGTTTGCCTTTATCTTTCCCCGTGGTGACGATTACTTCGTCATCTCGTTTGATCTTTTTCATAACCGGCCTCTGGTCCTTTAAAGTACTTCGGGTGCCAGTGAGATAATCTTCATGAACTTTTCATTACGCAGTTCACGGGTAACCGGTCCGAAGATACGGGTACCAATCGGTGCGTCCTGATTGTTCAGAAGTACCGCCGCGTTTCCGTCGAAACGGATCAGCGAACCGTCGGGACGGCGAACACCCTTGCGGGTGCGTACCACGACAGCTTTCAGGACCTGGCCTTTCTTCACTTTACCGCGGGGGATGGCTTCCTTGACGGTCACCTTGATGATATCCCCTACGCTGGCATAACGCCGATGTGAACCGCCCAGGACCTTGATGCACATCACCTGACGCGCACCGCTGTTATCCGCGACTTCAAGCATTGTTTGAGTCTGAATCATGGTTGTTCTCCGGCGTTACACCTTGGATGCACGTTCGGTAACTTCCACCAGGGCCCAGCTCTTGGTCTTCGAGACCGGACGGGTTTCCTGAATGGTCACAGTGTCACCGATGTTGCACTGATTGCTCTCATCGTGAGCGTGGATCTTGGTTGAACGCTTCATGTACTTACCGTACAGCGGGTGTTTCACCTGACGCTCGACCAGCACCACGATGGATTTCTCCATCTTGTTGCTCACGACCTTGCCGCTCAAAGTTCTGGCAGTTTGGGTAGCTTCGGTCATGTCACTGTCCTGCCTTTTCGTTCAATACTGTTTTCACGCGAGCGATGTCGCGCTTCACCTTGCCGAGAAGGTGAGACTGATTCAGCTGACCTGTCGCCTTGCGCATGCGCAGGTTGAACTGCTCCTTCAGGAGGTCGATCAGCTCTTTGTTCAGCTCCTCGACTGACTTTTCACGCAGCTCTGTTGCTTTCATCACATCACCGTCCTCGTTACAAAGGTGGTCTGTACCGGCAGTTTGGCCGCCGCGAGAGTGAATGCGTCACGAGCGATTTCCTCGGAAACACCTTCCATCTCATAGAGCATGCGGCCAGGCTGGATTTCAGCCACCCAATACTCGACAGAACCCTTACCTTTACCCATTCGAACTTCAAGCGGCTTACCGGTGATCGGCTTGTCCGGGAAAACCCGGATCCAGATCTTACCGCCCCGCTTGATGCGACGAGTCATGGTACGACGCGCTGCCTCAATCTGGCGCGCAGTTATACGCCCACGGCTCGTAGCCTTCAATCCGTATTCACCGAAGCTCACCTTGTTGGCGCGGTGAGCAAGACCAGTGTTACGGCCCTTCATTACCTTGCGGAATTTGGTGCGTTTTGGTTGCAGCATAAGAGTGCCCCTTTACTTAGAACCTTTCTTCCCAGAGGCTTTCTTGTCAGCACGGACCTGCTCCATACCACCAAGAATCTCACCTTTGAAGATCCATACCTTGACGCCGATTACGCCGTAAGTGGTATGCGCTTCGTAGGTTGCGTAATCAATATCTGCACGCAGTGTGTGCAGCGGAACACGACCTTCGCGATACCACTCGGAACGCGCGATTTCAGCACCCCCGAGACGACCGCCAACCTGGATCTTGATACCCTTGGCACCCTGGCGCATGGCGTTCTGGACCGCGCGCTTCATAGCGCGACGGAACATCACACGACGCTCCAGCTGGCCGGCAACGTTTTGCGCTACCAGGCGGGCATCGAGGTCCGGCTTGCGGACTTCTTCGATGTTGATGTGCACAGGCACACCCATCATGTCGCTGACTTCGCGACGCAGACGATCAACATCTTCACCCTTCTTACCGATAACAATACCGGGACGGGCAGTATGGATCGTGATACGGGCGTTCTGAGCAGGGCGCTCGATCACAATCTTGCTGACAGACGCCTTAACCAGACGCTTGTCGAGGAACTCGCGAACCTGAATATCATTCAGCAGGTTCTTGGAGTATTCCTTTTTGTCGGCATACCAGACTGAGTTGTGCTCTTTGATCACACCCAGGCGAATGCCGGTTGGATTTACTTTATGACCCATCTGAGCATCTCCTACTTGTCGGCGACCTTGACGGTGATATGGCAGGTGCGCTTGAAAATACGGTCAGCGCGCCCCTTGGCTCGAGCTTTGATTCGCTTGAGCGTCGGACCCTCATCCACCATCACGGTGGAAACCCGCAGTTCGTCAACGTCCAGACCTTCGTTATGCTCAGCGTTGGCGATGGCGGACTCAAGAGCTTTCTTGATCACGACCGCCGCCTTCTTCGGGCTGAAAGTCAGAATGTTCAGGGCATCCTCAACAGCCTTGCCACGTACTTGGTCAGCGACAAGACGTGCTTTCTGAGCTGAGAGGTTAGCGCCCTTATACTTGGCTGCTACTTCCATTTTGATTACCTCAGAATCAGCGTTTAGCTTTCTTGTCGGCCGCATGACCACGATAAGTACGCGTTGCCGCGAACTCACCCAGCTTATGTCCAACCATATCTTCGGTGACATAAACCGGCACGTGCTGCTTGCCGTTGTGGACTGCAATGGTCAGGCCTACCATCTCCGGAAAGACTGTCGACCGGCGGGACCAGGTTTTGATCGGCCGCTTGTCGTTAGCTTCCAGAGCTGCCTCGACCTTCTTCAACAGATGCAGGTCTATAAAAGGACCTTTCTTCAAAGAACGTGGCACAGCAATTACCTCTATGTAGTCGTTTACTTGGCCGAACGACGACGTACTATCATTTTGTCAGTACGCTTGTTCTTACGAGTCTTATGCCCTTTGGTCGGAACACCCCACGGAGTAACCGGGTGACGCCCGCCAGAGGTACGCCCTTCACCACCACCATGTGGGTGGTCAACTGGGTTCATAGCAACACCACGTACTGTTGGCCGTTTGCCGCGCCAACGTGATGCACCCGCTTTACCAAGCTGCTTGAGGCTGTGTTCGCTGTTGGACACTTCACCCAACGTTGCGCGACAGTCAACAAGCACCTTACGCATTTCACCTGAGCGCAGGCGGATGGTGGCATAAGCACCTTCCCGGGCAACCAGCTGTACGGATGCGCCCGCAGAGCGAGCCAGCTGTGCACCTTTGCCAGGCTTGAGTTCGACGCAGTGGATCACAGAACCGACCGGAATATTCCGGAGCGGCAGCGTGCTACCCACCTTGATTGGCGCGTCGATACCGGAGCGCACAGGATCACCGATCTGCATACCCTTGGGAGCGATGATGTAACGACGCTCGCCATCGGCATACTTCAACAGTGCAATGTGCGCAGAGCGGTTCGGATCGTATTCCAGGCGCTCAATAGTCGCCGGGATACCATCTTTGGTCCGCTTGAAATCGATGACACGGTAGTGCTTCTTGTGGCCACCACCCGTGTGACGGGTTGTGATGCGGCCTACATTGTTACGACCACCCGTCTTGTTCTTTCTTTCTACCAACGGCTCGTAGGGGCGCCCAGTGTGCAGATCCGGGTTGTAAAGCTTTACAACGTGACGGCGTCCGGCAGATGTTGGTTTGGTTTTGACGATCGGCATATTACGACCCCTTTACCTTATTCCACATCCAGAAAATCGATGTCCTGACCTTCTGCCAGCTTTACGTAAGCCTTACGAATGTCATTACGCTTGCCGAACCCGCGGATAGTGCGCTTGAGCTTACCCTTACGGTTCAGAACCTGAACACCTTCTACGGTGACGTTGAACAGCTGCTCAACGGCTTTTTTGATCTCGGGCTTGGTGGCATCAGGTGCTACACGAAACACTACCTGACCACGCTCTGCTGCCAGAGACGCTTTTTCCGATACGTGCGGCCCAAGCAGGACCTTGTAAATACGTTCCTGATTCATCCCAGCATCTCCTCGATCTTCTTCAGAGCGGGAACGGTCACAACGACCTTCTCGGAGGCAACCAGGCTAACCGGATCCAGACCGGCAATATCACGCACGTCAACGTGCGGAATGTTGCGTGAGGCCAGATGCAGGTTCTGTTCGACGTTGTCGGACAGAATCAGCGCATTGGTCACACCGATATCCTTCAGCTTGGCGTTGAATGCCTTGGTCTTCGGGCTGTCAACGTTCATGTCGTCAACAACAACCAGACGCTCTTGGCGAACCAGCTCGGAAAAAATGGAGCGCATCGCTGCGCGGTACATTTTGCGGTTTACCTTCTGCTCAAAGCCGCGAGGCTTAGCTGCAAAGGTAACGCCACCGGAGCGCCAGATCGGACTACGGATAGTACCGGCACGGGCACGACCGGTGCCCTTCTGGCGCCATGGCTTCTTACCGCCACCGCTTACTTCGGAACGCGTTTTCTGAGCCTTGGTACCCTGGCGGGCGCCTGCCATGTAGGCAGTCACTACCTGGTGAACCAGCGACTCGTTAAAATCTTTGGCGAATGCAGCGTCGGAAACAGAAATTCCCTTGCCGCTACCTGTAATAGTCAATTCCATCGCACCGCTCCTCAGGCTTTAACTGCAGGCTTGATGACAACATCGCCGCCAGTTGCGCCGGGAACGGCACCACTTACCAGCAGCAGGTTGCGCTCGGCGTCGACACGGACAATTTTCAGGTTCTGCACAGTTACCTGAGCATTACCCATCTGGCCCGCCATCTTTTTGCCCTTGAATACCTTGCCCGGAGTCTGGTTCTGACCAATGGAACCCGGAGCACGGTGAGACAGAGAGTTACCGTGAGTGGCATCCTGCATGGAGAAGTTCCAGCGCTTAACACCGCCCTGGAAGCCCTTACCCTTGGACTGGCCGATGGCATCTACCACCTGACCGTCTTCGAATACAGAAGCCGTAATCTCGCCACCGGCGGCCAGATCCTCACCTTCGCCATCGGCAAGACGGAATTCCCACATACCACGACCGGCTTCAACACCCGCCTTGGCAAAGTGGCCCGCTTCGCTCTTGGTAACACGAGAGGAACGACGAGTACCGACAGTCACCTGAACGGCGCGGTAGCCATCGCTTTCAAGAGTTTTCAGTTGGGTAATGCGGTTGGGCTCAACCTCAATTACCGTTACGGGCAGCGCCTGCCCATCTTCCGTAAAAATACGGGTCATACCGGCCTTACGACCGACAACACCAATTGCCATGTTTCACCTCTTAAGTGTACGGGGCTCTCACCCTCTATGGCCTTATGACAGTTACACAGACTAATACCGGGCGGTATTAGCCGAGGCTGATCTGAACGTCTACACCTGCTGCCAGGTCCAGTTTCATCAGAGCATCTACTGTCTTTTCCGTCGGCTCAACGATGTCGAGCAAACGCTTATGCGTACGAATTTCATACTGATCGCGCGCGTCCTTGTTGACGTGCGGAGAGATCAATACGGTGTACTTTTCCTTCCGCGTCGGCAGAGGGATAGGGCCACGCACCTGAGCGCCGGTCCGCTTGGCGGTATCGACGATCTCCTGCGTGGACTGGTCGATCAGGCGATAATCAAACGCCTTCAACCGGATTCGAATTTTTTGGCTTTGCATGATGCACCAAACTCCACTCGTAGCAGCTACTAGTTAGCCGACCTTCAAAAAAAGGAGCCGCATTGTATGCATAATACCCAACCCTGTCAACAGCAATACTGGTTGACCGGGTCAGGCTGGCTTTGCGGCTGAAACAGAAAAAGGGGCTGAAGAATCAGCCCCTTTTTCCTGATCAAACGAGAAGATTACTCGATGATCTTGGAGACCACGCCGGCACCAACGGTACGGCCGCCTTCACGAATCGCGAAGCGCAGGCCATCTTCCATGGCGATCGGAGCAATCAGGGTAACACTCATCTTGACGTTGTCACCCGGCATAACCATTTCCACACCTTCCGGCAGTTCGCAAGAACCGGTTACGTCGGTGGTACGGAAGTAGAACTGCGGACGGTAGCCCTTGAAGAACGGAGTATGACGGCCGCCTTCTTCTTTGGACAGTACGTACACTTCGCACTCGAACTTGGTGTGCGGAGTGATGGAACCCGGAACCGCCAGAACCTGACCACGCTCAACGTCGTCACGCTTGGTGCCACGCAGCAGCGCACCAATGTTCTCACCGGCACGACCTTCGTCCAGCAGCTTGCGGAACATCTCAACACCAGTACAAGTGGTCTTCACGGTATCCTTGATACCAACGATTTCCACTTCGTCACCAGTCTTGATAACGCCACGCTCAACACGGCCGGTCACAACAGTACCACGACCAGAGATAGAGAAAACGTCCTCGATCGGCATCAGGAACGGCTGATCGATCGCACGCTCCGGCTCGGGGATGTAGTCATCCAGAGCTTCTACCAGCTTCTTAACAGCGGTAGTACCCATCTCGTTGTCGTCTTTGCCTTCCAGCGCCATCAACGCAGAACCGGTGATGATCGGAGTGTCGTCACCCGGGAAGTCGTACTGGCTCAGCAGATCACGAACTTCCATCTCAACCAGCTCGAGCAGCTCTTCATCGTCTACCATGTCCGCTTTGTTCAGGAACACAACGATGAAAGGTACGCCAACCTGACGGGACAGCAGGATGTGCTCACGGGTCTGCGGCATGGGGCCGTCAGCTGCGGAGCAAACCAGGATCGCGCCGTCCATCTGCGCTGCACCAGTGATCATGTTCTTCACATAGTCAGCGTGGCCCGGGCAGTCTACGTGAGCGTAGTGGCGATTCGGGGAATCGTACTCAACGTGGGAAGTCGCAATGGTAATACCACGCGCCTTCTCTTCCGGTGCGTTATCGATCTGGTCGAAGGCACTCGCAGAGCCTGTACCCCAAACTTCGTGACATACACGGGTCAGGGCAGCAGTCAAAGTGGTTTTACCATGGTCAACGTGACCAATGGTGCCTACGTTCAAGTGCGGCTTATTACGCTCAAATTTAGATTTAGACACGGTTACACCTCTTCCTGTTTCTTAAGTCCTGGGGATCAACCCTTTTTAATGATCGCTTCGGCAATGTTCGAAGGTGCCTCTGAATAACCAGAGAACTCCATCGCATAGGACGCCCGGCCTTGCGTTGCAGAACGCAGGTCGGTGGCGTAACCGAACATTTCCGACAACGGAACCTCTGCACGGATGACCTTACCGGCAGGACCTTCGTCCATGCCCTGGATAACGCCGCGACGACGGTTCAGGTCGCCTACAACATCACCCATGTAATCTTCCGGCGTCACAACTTCAACACGCATGATCGGCTCGAGCAGTGCCGGGTTCGCCTCGAGGGCACCCTTCTTCATTGCCATGGAACCAGCGACCTTGAAGGCCATCTCGTTCGAGTCGACGTCGTGGTAGGAACCGTCGTACAGGGTTGCCTTGATACGCAGCAGCGGATAACCGGCCAGACAGCCGTTCTGCATCTGCTCTTCAATACCCTGCTGAACTGCCGGGATGTATTCCTTGGGAACAACACCACCAACAATCTCATTCACGAAGATAAAGTTTTCACCATCTTCATCATCCAGCGGCAACGGCTCAAGCTTGATCTTGACGTGACCGTACTGACCACGACCACCAGACTGACGCACAAATTTGCCTTCGACGTCTACCGACTTGCGAATGCGCTCACGGTAGGCCACCTGCGGCTTGCCGATGTTCGCCTCTACCTTGAACTCGCGACGCATGCGGTCAACGATGATGTCCAGGTGAAGCTCACCCATGCCAGAGATGATGGTCTGACCGGATTCCTCGTCGGTACGAACGCGGAACGACGGATCTTCCTGAGCCAGCTTACCCAGGGCAACGCCCATCTTTTCCTGGTCCGCCTTGGACTTCGGCTCAACGGCAACGGAGATTACCGGCTCCGGGAATTCCATGCGCTCGAGAATGATCTTGTGATTCTCGTCGCACAGGGTGTCACCGGTGGTCACGCTCTTCAGGCCGATCGCAGCAGCGATGTCGCCCGCCAGTACTTCTTTGATTTCCTGGCGATCCTTGGAGTGCATCTGAACCATACGGCCGACGCGCTCTTTCTTGCCTTTGACCGAGTTGTAGACGGCATTACCGGACTCAAGCTTACCGGAGTAAACCCGGAAGAAGGTCAGCGTGCCCACAAACGGGTCTGTGGCGATTTTGAACGCCAGTGCCGCGAACGGCGCATCATCATCCGCCTCACGAAGCTCCTCGGTACCGTCTTCGTCAACTTCACCACGGATGGCCTTGACTTCGTCCGGCGCCGGCAGGAACTCGATAACGGAATCCAGAACCGCCTGGACACCCTTGTTCTTGAACGCAGAACCACAGGTAGCAACAACGATCTCGTTCGCCAGGGTACGCATACGCAGACCCTTCTTGATATCGTCGATGGAGAGCTCACCCTCTTCGAGGTACTTTTCCATCAACTCTTCGTTGGCTTCTGCAGCAGCTTCAACCATCTGCTCGCGGTACATGGCGACTTCGTCTTCCATTTCCGCGGGAACGTCTTTCTGCTCGTAAGTTGCGCCAGAGTCAGCTTCGTTCCAGTAGATGGCCTTGTTCCGGATCAGGTCAACGATACCGGCGAAGTTGTCTTCAGCACCGATCGGCAACTGGATGGGAACGCAGTTCGCACCGAGACGCTTTTTGATCTGCTCGACGACGCGCAGGAAGTTTGCACCGGCACGGTCCATCTTGTTGACGAACACCATGCGCGGAACTTCGTACTTGTTGGCCTGACGCCATACAGTCTCGGACTGCGGCTCAACACCGGAGGAACCACAGAACACGACAACCGCACCGTCGAGTACGCGCAGGGAGCGCTCTACTTCGATAGTGAAGTCAACGTGCCCCGGGGTGTCGATGATGTTGATCCGGTGCTCCGGGTACTGCTTGTCCATACCCTGCCAGAATGTCGTAGTCGCAGCAGAGGTGATGGTAATACCACGCTCCTGCTCCTGCTCCATCCAGTCCATGGTAGCTGCACCATCATGAACTTCACCGATCTTGTGGGAAATACCTGTATAGAACAGTACCCGCTCGGTGGTCGTGGTTTTGCCCGCATCAACGTGCGCACAAATACCAATGTTTCTGTAACGCTTGATAGGAGTCTTGCGTGCCACTGTATAAACCTCGGCTGATTAGAAACGGAAGTGAGAGAACGCCTTGTTGGCTTCTGCCATGCGGTGAACATCTTCACGCTTCTTAACAGCGGAGCCTTTGCTGTCAGCGGCGTCCAGGATTTCACCAGCCAGACGCTGAGCCATGGACTTCTCACCGCGCTTCCGTGAATATTCTACGAGCCAGCGCATTGCCAACGCGTTCTGACGAGAAGGCCGTACTTCGACAGGCACCTGGTAAGTAGCACCACCAACACGACGGGACTTAACCTCAACCATCGGCTGGATGTTCTCCAGGGCCTTCTCGAACATGTCGATCGGCTCTTCTTTGGATTTCTCGGCAACAATGTCCAGAGCGCCGTAAACAATGCGCTCTGCGGTAGACTTCTTGCCACTTTCCATCACGTGGTTGATGAACTTGGCAAGACGTGCACTGCCGAATTTCGGATCCGGGATAATTTCCCGTTTAGCTGCAACTCTTCTTCTAGGCATCGATAAGCCCTTATATATCTAAAAGGTCTTCAGGAACCCCTGAGATAGCAAATGCTACTCAGCCTTACTCTTACCGTTCTGACAAGCAACGATAAAAGACACCCGCTCGGGACATCAGGACTTGGGTCGTTTTGCACCGTACTTGGAGCGGCCCTGCTTACGGTTCTGTACACCCTGGGTGTCCAGCGTTCCGCGAACAGTGTGATAGCGCACACCCGGAAGGTCTTTTACTCGACCGCCACGGATAAGCACAACACTGTGCTCCTGAAGGTTGTGACCTTCACCACCAATGTATGAGGAAACCTCGTAGCCGTTGGTCAGACGAACACGGCACACTTTACGCAGTGCTGAGTTCGGCTTCTTCGGCGTTGTGGTATACACACGAGTGCACACACCACGGCGCTGAGGGCAGGCCTGGAGAGCAGGAACATCGCTCTTGGCTACCTTGCGCTTACGAGGCTTACGCACCAACTGATTAATCGTTGCCATGTAAGCAAACTCCAAAAAACCATATCAATGAAACTTACCCCCTGTGCAGGGGGTAAAATTTAAGGGACGCAAGTGTAAGCCTGCGCCCCCGGACAGTCAAGATGACTGGTCTCTTTTTGACCACCTCTCGGGTAGGTAACTACCCGGAGGCGGCGCGTCGTCCCAACTCAGCTTTCGCGGTTGAGCTCGGCACTCAGAGCTTCTTCCACGTCGGCCGCGGTTACGCCCTGCTCTTCCAGGTCACGCTTGCGACGACGCTCGTTGTGGTATGCCAGACCGGTACCGGCCGGAATCAGTCGACCAACCACAACGTTTTCCTTCAGGCCGCGCAGGTAATCACGCTTACCGGTAACCGCACCTTCGGTGAGTACCCGGGTAGTTTCCTGGAACGAAGCCGCAGAAATGAACGACTCGGTGGCCAGGGAAGCCTTGGTGATACCCAGCAGCAGACGCTCGAACCGTGCAGGCTCTTTGTCGGCGGCATCGGCCTTCTCGTTTTCTTCCAGCACCTGGGTGATTTCCACCTGGTCGCCGGAGAGCAGAGTGGTATCGCCGGGATCGGTGATTTCCACCTTCCGCAGCATCTGACGAACGATAACCTCAATGTGTTTATCGTTGATGACAACACCCTGCAGCCGGTAAACGTCCTGGATTTCGTTGGTGATGTACTTGGCCAGTTCAACCACACCCAGCAGACGCAGAATATCGTGCGGGTTGGACGGACCGTCCGAGATTACCTCACCCTTCTCAACGGTCTCGCCTTCGAAGACGTTGAGCTGACGGTGCTTCGGAATCAGAACTTCGTAAGCATCCCCATCCTTCGGTGTGATAACCAGACGCTTTTTGCCCTTGGTTTCCTTGCCGAACGAGACCATACCGCTGATTTCAGCCAGGATGGAGGATTCCTTCGGACGACGGGCCTCGAACAGGTCGGCAACCCGCGGCAGACCACCGGTGATATCCCGGGTCTTGGAGCTTTCCTGCGGGATCCGTGCTACCACGTCACCCAGTTCGATCCGCGCACCGTTGGCCATGGTGACCAGAGCGTTTGCCGGCAGGAAGAAGATCGCAGTACCGCCACCTGGCAGCTCCACTTCTTCACCCTTCTCATCAATGAGCTGGATCGCAGGACGAATGTCCTTACCAGCTGCAGGACGCTCCTTGGAGTCGATGACCTCCATGGTGGACAGGCCCGTCAATTCGTCGGTCTGGGTGCGGACAGTGATGCCCTGGTCCATGTTGACGAATTTCGCGGTACCACCAGCCTCGGCGATGATCGGGTGGGTGTGCGGATCCCACTTGGCAACCACAACGCCCGCTTCAACCGCATCACCGTGCTTGACGGATAGAACAGCACCGTATGGCAGCTTGTACCATTCACGCTCACGACCCTGGTCATCGGCAATGGCCAACGCGGAGGAACGGGAAATCACCACCAGAGTACCGTCGGCCTTCTCGATCGACTTCATATTGTGCAGACGGACGGTACCGCCATGCTTGACCTGGATATTGTCCACCGCGGACGCCCGGCTGGCCGCACCACCAATGTGGAAGGTACGCATAGTCAGCTGGGTACCCGGCTCACCGATGGACTGCGCAGCGATAACGCCCACAGCTTCACCGACGTTAACCTCGTGACCACGGGCCAGATCACGGCCGTAGCACTTGGAGCAGATACCGTGGCGGGTTTCACAGGTGATCGCAGAGCGAACCCAGACTTCATCCACACCGGCCCGCTCGAGGGTTTCAACGGCCTTCTCGTCCAGCAGAGTGCCGGCTTCGATAACGGCGTTATCCTTGTCGGTCGGAGTAAACGCATCACGGGCGGTCACACGACCCAGAACCCGGTCACCCAGCGGTACTACAACGTCGCCACCTTCGATGTGCGGCGTCATCAGCAGACCTTCGTCGGTACCACAGTCAGGCTCGGTAACGACCAGATCCTGGGAGACATCTACCAGACGACGGGTCAGGTAACCGGAGTTCGCGGTCTTCAGAGCGGTATCCGCCAGACCCTTACGGGCACCGTGAGTGGAGATGAAGTACTGGAGTACGTTCAGACCTTCACGGAAGTTCGCAGTGATCGGCGTTTCGATAATAGAGCCGTCCGGCTTGGCCATAAGGCCACGCATACCGGCCAGCTGACGGATCTGGGCCGCGGAACCCCGGGCGCCGGAATCGGCCATCATGTAAACCGAGTTGAACGACTCCTGCATCAGGTATTCGCCGTCCTCGCCCTTCACCGGTTGTCCGTCAGGCCCGATAACCTGCTCCTTCGCCAGACGCTCCATCATGGCTTTGGAAACTTTATCGTTGGCACGTGACCAGATGTCGATAACCTTGTTGTACTTCTCGCCCTGGGTCAGCAGACCGGACGCGTACTGGGTTTCGATATCCTTCACCTCAGCGGATGCGGCATCAACCAGCTCGTACTTCTCCGGCGGAATCTCGAAATCGTTGAAACCAATAGAGATACCGGAAACGGTCGCATAGTGATAACCCATGTACATCAACTGATCCGCGAAGATGACGGTGTCTTTCAGACCGGCATCACGGTAGCAGGTGTTGATCAGGTTAGAGATTGCCTTCTTGACCATCGGCTTGTTGACCAGCTCGTAGGACAGGCCATCAGGCACGATGTCAAACAGCAGAGCACGACCAACCGTGGTATCAACAATCTTGTATTGCTCGGTACGGGAGCCATCTTCGGCAATCGCCACTTCCTTCACGCGAACCTTGACGATCGCCTGAAGGTCGACCTTGCCAGCGCCGTAGGCACGATGCGCCTCTTTGACGTCGGCAAACACCATACCCTCACCCAGGGCGCTCTTGCGCTCACGGGTCATGTAGTACAGGCCGAGTACCACGTCCTGGGACGGCACGATAATCGGCTCGCCGTTGGCCGGCGACAGCACGTTGTTGGTGGACATCATCAGCGCACGGGCTTCGAGCTGGGCTTCCAGGGTCAGCGGTACGTGAACCGCCATCTGGTCGCCGTCAAAGTCGGCGTTGTAGGCCGCACACACCAGCGGATGCAGCTGGATCGCCTTGCCTTCGATCAGAACCGGCTCGAATGCCTGGATACCCAGACGGTGCAGGGTCGGCGCACGGTTCAGCATGATCGGATGCTCACGGATGACTTCGTCCAGGATATCCCAGACCACGCCTTCCTCGCGCTCGACCATCTTCTTGGCGGCCTTGATGGTGGTCGCCAGGCCGCGGTGCTCCAACTTGGAGAAAATAAACGGCTTGAACAATTCCAGTGCCATCTTCTTTGGCAGACCACACTGGTGCAGGCGCAGGTACGGACCGACCACGATCACTGAACGACCGGAGTAGTCCACACGCTTACCAAGCAGGTTCTGACGGAAACGACCCTGCTTACCCTTGATCATGTCAGCCAGGGACTTCAGCGGGCGCTTGTTGGTGCCGGTAATGGCCCGGCCACGGCGCCCGTTGTCCAGCAGCGCGTCAACGGCTTCCTGCAGCATCCGTTTCTCGTTACGCACGATGATATCCGGAGCGTTCAGCTCCAGCAGGCGCTTGAGACGGTTGTTCCGGTTGATCACCCGACGGTAAAGATCGTTCAGATCAGAGGTCGCGAAGCGGCCACCGTCCAGCGGTACCAGCGGGCGCAGATCCGGCGGAAGCACCGGCAGCACGGTCATGACCATGTCGCCTGGCTTGTTGCCGGAATACAGGAACGCCTCAAGAATTTTCAGACGCTTGCTGAACTTCTTGATCTTGGTTTCGGAGTTGGTCTGCGGAATCTCCTCACGCAGGGCATCGACCTCTTCCTGCAGGTCAATACCTTCAAGGAGCTCCTTGACCGCTTCGGCACCCATGCGGGCGTCGAACTCGTCGCCGAATTCTTCCAGGGCTTCATAGTACTGCTCATCGTTCAGCAGCTGGCCCTTCTCCAGGGTGGTCATCCCCGGATCGATAACAATAAAGGATTCGAAGTACAGGACCCGCTCGATATCGCGCAGGGTCATGTCCAGCATCAGACCGATACGGGACGGCAGTGACTTCAGGAACCAGATGTGCGCGACCGGGCTGGCCAGCTCAATATGGCCCATGCGCTCACGGCGGACACTGGCCAGCGCAACCTCAACGCCACACTTCTCGCAGATAACACCGCGATGCTTGAGGCGTTTGTATTTACCGCACAGACACTCGTAGTCCTTGATCGGGCCGAAGATCTTGGCACAGAAAAGACCGTCGCGCTCCGGCTTGAAGGTACGGTAGTTAATGGTCTCAGGCTTCTTCACTTCGCCAAAGGACCAGGAACGGATCATGTCAGGCGACGCCAGGCCAATACGGATGGCGTCGAATTCCTTGCTTTGGTTCTGGCTCTTGAGAAGATTCAGCAAATCTTTCATCAGTAAAAGCTCCGGATGGCGTTAATCTCGGGCGGGCACTGGTCGTGCCCGCTCACGCTGCCAAAAACAATTCGGCTCACTCGGATTCCAGCTCGATGTCGATACCCAGCGAGCGGATTTCCTTGACAAGAACGTTGAAGGATTCGGGCATGCCCGGCTCCATCCGATGATCGCCATCGACAATGTTCTTGTACATCTTGGTCCGACCGTTCACGTCATCAGACTTGACGGTGAGCATCTCCTGCAGCGTGTAAGCTGCACCGTAGGCCTCGAGAGCCCACACTTCCATCTCACCGAAGCGCTGGCCACCGAACTGCGCCTTACCACCCAGCGGTTGCTGGGTAACCAGGCTGTAAGAGCCGGTGGAACGAGCGTGCATCTTGTCGTCGATCAGGTGGTTCAGCTTCAGGATGTACATGTAGCCAACCGTTACCGGGCGGTCGAACATATCACCAGTACGACCGTCATACAGCATGGTCTGACCGGTAGTGCTCAGTCCCGCAAGCTCAAGCATGCGCTTGACCTCGGCTTCCTTGGCACCGTCGAATACCGGCGTTGCCATGGGCACACCGCCGCGAAGGTTGTGGCACATCTCCAGGATTTCCTTGTCGGACAGGGAATCCAGGTCCACCTTGAACACTTCGTCTGAGTGATTGTAGATCTCATCCAGCAGCTTGCGTAATTCAGCCACCTTGCGCTGCTCGTCCAGCATCTGGCTGATACGCTCACCCAGACCCTTGGCTGCAGCACCCAGATGAGTCTCAAGCACCTGACCTACGTTCATCCGCGAGGGAACACCCAGCGGGTTCAGAACCACGTCAACCGTGTTGCCGTGCTCGTCGTAAGGCATGTCTTCGATCGGCATCACCGAGGAAATAACACCCTTGTTACCGTGACGACCGGCCATCTTGTCACCCGGCTGGATACGACGCTTGATAGCCAGGTATACCTTGACGATCTTCAGTACGCCCGGTGCGAGGTCGTCGCCCTGCTGAAGCTTGCCTTTCTTGTCGTCAAAGCGCGCTTCGTGTTCCTTCTTGCGGTCTTCCAGACCCTGCTCGGATTTCTCCAGCAGCTCGTTCAGGCTCTCGTCTTTCATCCGGAGCTTGAACCAGTCAGAACGCGGCAGCTCGGCCAGGTAGCTCTCTTCGAGGGTGGCGCCTTTCTTCAGGCCCGGCCCACTGATCACTTCCTGCCCTTTCAACGCACTGTTCAGACGCTCGAATGTCGCACCTTCAACAATCCGGTACTCGTCTTTCAGATCCTTGCGATACTGGTCCAGCTGCTCTTTCTCGATGGACTGGGCACGCTGATCCTTCTCGATACCGTCGCGGGTAAAGACCTGCACGTCGATAACGGTGCCGCGGGTGCCAGTCGGCACGCGGGAGGAGGTGTCCTTAACATCGGACGCCTTCTCACCAAAGATGGCACGCAGCAGCTTCTCCTCAGGCGTCAGCTGGGTCTCACCCTTCGGTGTGACCTTGCCTACCAGAATGTCACCGGGGCCCACTTCAGCACCAATGTAAACAATACCGGACTCATCCAGCTTGGACAGCGCACTTTCACCAACGTTCGGAATATCCGCGGTGATTTCTTCGCTACCCAGCTTGGTGTCCCGAGCCACACAGGTCAGTTCCTGAATGTGGATGGTGGTCAGGCGATCTTCCTGCACCACTTTCTCGGAAATGAGGATGGAGTCCTCAAAGTTGTAACCGTTCCAGGGCATGAACGCGATGCGCATGTTCTGCCCCAGTGCCAGCTCACCCAGATCCACAGAGGGACCGTCTGCCAGCACGTCGCCACGGGCAATAATATCGCCCTGACGCACGATGGAGCGCTGGTTGATACAGGTGTTCTGGTTCGAACGGGTGTACTTGGTCAGGTTGTAGATATCCACACCTGCATCACCCGCTTCGGTTTCCTCGTTATTGACACGAACCACGATGCGCGAAGCGTCAACGCTTTCGATCACACCGCCGCGGCGAGCCGATACACAGACGCCAGAGTCTTGGGCAACCGTACGCTCAACACCGGTTCCTACCAGGGGAACCTGGGCTTTGAGTGTCGGAACCGCCTGACGCTGCATGTTCGCACCCATCAGTGCCCGGTTGGCGTCGTCATGCTCCAGGAACGGGATCAGGGATGCCGCGACCGATACTACCTGGCGCGGAGATACATCCATGAAGTTAACGCTCTCCGGCGGAGTAACGGTAAATTCGTTCTGGTGGCGAACGGTAACCAGTTCGTCGGTCAGACGCTTGGTCTTCTCGTCCATGGCAGCACTGGCCTGGGCGATGACGTAGTTGCTCTCCTCGATAGCGGACAGGTAAACCACTTCATCGGTTACCACGCCGTTCTCAACTTTCCGGTACGGACTCTCGAGGAAACCGTAGGAGTTGGAGCGCGCGTAAGTCGCCAGCGAGTTGATAAGACCGATGTTCGGACCTTCCGGCGTCTCGATTGGGCATACGCGACCGTAGTGGGTCGGGTGTACGTCACGAACCTCAAAGCCTGCACGCTCACGGGTCAGACCACCTGGGCCCAACGCAGAGATACGACGCTTGTGCGTGACCTCGGACAACGGGTTGTTCTGGTCCATGAACTGCGACAGCTGGCTTGAGCCGAAGAATTCTTTAACCGCGGCTGCTACCGGCTTGGCGTTAATCAGGTCCTGCGGCATCAGCCCTTCGCTTTCAGCAAGGCTCAGACGCTCACGAACCGCTCGCTCAACCCGAACCAGGCCAACGCGGAACTGGTTTTCGGCCATTTCGCCAACGCAGCGAACACGACGGTTACCCAGGTTATCGATATCGTCCACATTGCCCTGGCCGTTACGTATGTCGATCAGGGTCTTGAGAACGTCGATGATGTCTTCGTGGGTCAGGGTGCCCTCACCTGTGCTTTCTTCACGGCGCAGACGGCGGTTCAGCTTCATCCGGCCAACCGCAGACAGGTCATAGCGCTCTTCAGAGAAGAACAGGTTATTAAACAGGTTCTCAGCCGACTCCTTGGTGGGCGGCTCACCCGGGCGCATCATCCGGTAGATCTCAACCAGCGCTTCGAGCGGCGTGCGAGTCGGATCGATACGCAGGGTGTCAGACATGAACGGACCACAGTCCAGATCGTTGGTGTAAAGGGTTTCGATATCCTTCACGCCAGCGTCGAGAATCTTGGTGACCAGCTCTTCTGTCAGCTCGGAGTTACACTCCACCAGGACTTCACCGGAACCCTGATCGATCATGTCTTTCGCCAGTACACGGCCGTACAGGTACTCGGTCGGCACCTCAAGCTCGTTGATGCCGGCTTTTTCCAACTGCTTGATGTGGCGGGCCGTAATCCGGCGACCTTCTTCGACAATCACGTTACCGTCATTGTCCTTGATATCGAAGGTCGCGATGTCGCCACGCAGACGGCTCGGCACCAGCTCCAGCTTGCACACTTCCGCGCCCAGGCTGAATTTACTGGTTTCGAAGAACATCTCCAGCATCTGCTCGGAGGTGTAGCCCAGGGCACGCAACAGAATGGATGCCGGAAGCTTACGACGACGGTCGATACGAACGAACACGGAGTCCTTCGGATCAAACTCGAAGTCCAGCCAGGAACCACGGTAAGGAATCACCCGGGCAGAATACAGCAGCTTGCCGGAGGAATGGGTCTTGCCCTTGTCGTGATCGAAGAACACACCCGGAGACCGGTGGAGCTGGGAAACAATAACGCGCTCGGTACCGTTGATAACGAAGGTACCGTTCTCGGTCATCAGGGGCATCTCGCCCATGTAGACTTCCTGCTCTTTAATGTCCTTGATCGCCTTGTTGGACGATTCCTTATCGTAAATGATAAGGCGGACCTTCACCCGCAGCGGCGCTGCATAGGTTACGCCCCTAAGCTGGCATTCCTTGACATCAAAAACCGGCTCGCCAATACGATAGCTCACGTATTCGAGCGCGGCATTGCCAGAGTAACTGACAATCGGGAATACGGATTTGAATGCTGCGTGAAGACCGGTTTCCCGGCGGTCTTCAGGAGCGGCTTCCATTTGGAGGAAGTCCCGGAACGAATCCAGCTGAATAGACAGCAAATAGGGGACGTCCATCACGGAAGGCAATTTACTAAAATCTTTGCGAATCCGCTTTTTCTCAGTGTAGGAGTAAGTCATCTGCATTCCCCAGCTTTAGACCTGATACCTGGTATCAAGAAGCAACCAATGTTCTGCTTCGGGGCCGAATTGCTCGGCTTATCGCGCCGTCTTGAACAAGACTCTGGCTGTAGGTTATAGATCTGACATCAACCTGCAATTGCTCACCAGACTCTATAGCATATACAACAGAAAAAGGCCGGTGGCCCAAAGCCACCAGCCTGTCCATGCTTATCGCACGGTTTCGATCAACAGCCGACTCTTACTTGAGCTCAACAGAAGCGCCTGCTTCCTCAAGCTTCTTCTTGGCTTCTTCAGCGTCGTCTTTGCTAGCTGCTTCCTTGATAACGGAAGGAGCGCTGTCGACCATTTCCTTGGCTTCTTTCAGACCCAGGCCAGTCAGTTCACGAACGGCCTTGATTACGTTTACTTTCTTCTCACCAGGACCGGTAAGTACAACGTCAAACTCGGTCTGCTCTTCAGCAGCGGCTTCGCCACCACCAGCAGCTGCCGGCGCAGCAGCAACGGCTGCAGCGGCAGAAACACCGAATTTTTCTTCCATTGCTTCAACCAGCGCAACTACGTCCATTACGCTCATTTCAGCGATTGCGTTCAAAATGTCTTCGTTAGACAGAGCCATGACTTTCTCCCAAAAATATAAAAAATGGTGTTCAACAGAATCAAGCAGCTTCTTGCTTCTGGTCGCGAACTGCCGCTACAGCACGAGTCACTTTCGAAGGAACTTCGTTCAGTGTCCGTGCCAGCTTGGTGATCGGTGCCTGTGTTACTGCGGCCAGCATTGTCAGCGCTTCGTGACGTGTTGGCAGCTTGGCAAGACGGTCGATCTGGTCTGCACCCATCAGCTCTCCGCCGACGGCCAGTGCCTTAATCTCGAACGCCTCTTTCTCTTTCGCAAAATCCTTCAACAGACGCGCTGCCGCGCCCGGATCTTCCATAGAGAATGCCAGAATGGTCGGGCCGACCAGGGCTTCGTCGATGCACTCGAACTCGGTACCGCGAATCGCGATCTTCGCCAGGTTGTTACGAACAACCTTCAGACGCACGTTTTCGGCACGAGCCTTGGCACGAAGCGCCGTCATGTCACCAGAGGTAACACCACGGTAGTCAGCCATAACCACAGACAGAGCACCACCGGCAGTCTCGTTGACTTCAGCGACGATCGCTTTCTTGTCTTCGAGTCTAATTGCCACTGGATTTCTCCTCGATTTCGCCGGGTCTTCCCGGCAAACCCACATATACCCCTCGCGGGGCTCCTAACGGTGTTTGGGTTCAGAGAGAACGTCTTCACACCGTCTGCGCAGGCGTTGCTTTAACCCTTGCAGCACTTCCAGTCAGACCGAAAGTGCTTCGGGGGCCTGCGGTCTTTGACAGCCTTGGCTTCCGCCCAGACTACAAAGTAACCACCGATCAAAGGATCAAATAGCGAGACCGCTCTGATCGATAGTCAGGCCAGGACCCATAGTCGAGGAAATGGTGATCTTTTTGAGATACACGCCTTTCGCCGACGACGGCTTGGCCTTTTTCAGATCTGCTACCAGAGCTTCAAGGTTTTCCTTGATGTTCTGCGCAGAGAATTCAACGTTACCCAGCGGAGCGTGGATAATGCCGTTCTTGTCGGTGCGGTAACGAACCTGACCGGCCTTGGCGTTCTTGACCGCAGTCTCGACGTCAGGAGTCACAGTACCCACCTTCGGGTTCGGCATCAGGCCACGGGGACCAAGAATCTGGCCCAGCTGACCAACAACACGCATGGCGTCCGGAGTGGCGATAACCACGTCGAAATCCATGTTGCCTTTCTTAACTTCGTCCGCCAGATCGTCCATGCCTACAACGTCTGCACCAGCAGCCGTTGCTTTCTCGGCATTGGCGCCCTGGGTAAATACAGCGACGCGAACGGTCTTGCCGGTGCCGTGAGGCAGAACAGTGCTGCTACGGACAACCTGGTCGGATTTACGTGCGTCAACGCCCAGATTGACGGCTACGTCGACAGACTCTTTGAACTTCACGTTCTGGCCCAGCTCAACCAGCAGTGCAACTGCTTCGTCGACAGAGTAGGAACGGGTAGAGTCTACCTTTTCACGAATAAGCTTCTGACGCTTGCTCAGCTTCGCCATGTTACAGGCCCTCCACGTTCAGGCCCATGCTGCGGGCTGTTCCTGCAATGGTACGTACCGCTGCGTCCATATCGGCTGCAGTCAGGTCCGGCTCTTTGGTCTTGGCAATTTCTTCAAGCTGCTCGCGGGTCACGGTACCGACTTTCTCGGTATTCGGACGACCGGAGCCACTCTTGATGCCAGCGGCCTTCAGGAGAAGAACCGGTGCAGGCGGAGTCTTGGTAATAAAGGTAAAGCTGCGATCACTGTAAACGGTGATCACGGTCGGAATCGGCAGACCAGGCTCCATGTCCTGAGTCTGGGCGTTGAACGCCTTGCAGAATTCCATGATGTTTACGCCGCGCTGACCCAGTGCAGGACCAACGGGGGGACTCGGGTTGGCCTTGCCGGCAGCAACCTGAAGCTTGATGTACGCTTCAATTTTCTTTGCCATGATAGATCTCCTGTGGGTTCAAACGCCTCTCGGCTCCCCGTTTTTACAACTGCTAAGAGCAGACACAAAAAGCCCGCGTCGCTTGAGCGCGCGAGCTTTCAGCTTTCCCGTTACCGGTCAGTCTTTTTCGACCTGCCCAAACTCCAGCTCTACCGGAGTTGAACGACCAAAGATCAGAACGGCAACCTTGACCCGACTCTTGTCGTAGTCAACTTCCTCAACCACACCATTGAAGTCCGCAAAAGGACCTTCAACAACGCGAACAATCTCACCCGGCTCGAACAGCGTCTTCGGCTTGGGCTTGTCTGCACCGCTTTCGACTCGACGAAGGATCGCTTCCGCTTCCTTTTCGGTGATCGGTGCAGGCTTATCCTTGGTACCACCAATAAAACCAAGAACACGCGGGGTGTTCTTCACAAGGTGCCACGTCGCATCGTCCATTTCCATCTGGACCAGTACGTACCCGGGATAGAATTTGCGCTCACTCTTGCGCTTCTTCCCTTCTCGCATTTCGACGACTTCCTCGGTCGGAACCAGGATCTCGCCGAAACGGTCTTCCATCTCGTGCAGCGCAACGCGCTCCCTGAGAGTGCGCATTACCTGCTTTTCGAAGCCAGAATACGCATGAACGACGTACCAGCGCTTAGCCATTGCCCACTCCTGTTAACCGATAAACCCGGCGACCAGCCAGCTGATCAGCGAATCCATACCCCACAACAACAGAGCCACAACGAGCACAAACACCACAACAATCGCTGTCGTCTGCACGAGCTCGGGCCTGGTGGGCCATACCACTTTCCGGATCTCTACTCTCGCTTCCTTCAGCAGCGTCGCGAAGCGACGACCACGGTCGGTCTGGAGGGCAACAAGCGCCGCCACAATTGCGAGACCTACAAGAGCCAGAACCCGATACAGCAGAGACTCGGCACTATAATACTGATTCCCCACCACACCGATGGCGATCAGAACGAAAACAACCAGCCACTTCACGAAATCGAAACGGCTGGCTGACTGAACGGCTTTTGACTCCATAGGAATCAACTTATGTATCCGGATGTTAAAAAATGGCAGGCCAGGAGGGAATCGAACCCCCAACCTGCGGTTTTGGAGACCGCTGCTCTGCCAATTGAGCTACTGGCCTGCACCGAAACAACTCAGTGCACTTACTCTCGAGTCCATTACTCGATAATCTTGGAGACTACGCCGGCACCAACGGTACGGCCGCCTTCACGAATCGCGAAGCGCAGGCCATCTTCCATGGCGATCGGAGCAATCAGGGTAACACTCATCTTGACGTTGTCACCCGGCATAACCATTTCCACACCTTCCGGCAGTTCGCAAGAACCGGTTACGTCGGTGGTACGGAAGTAGAACTGCGGACGGTAGCCCTTGAAGAACGGAGTATGACGGCCGCCTTCTTCTTTGGACAGTACGTACACTTCGCACTCGAACTTGGTGTGCGGAGTGATGGAACCCGGAACCGCCAGAACCTGACCACGCTCAACGTCGTCACGCTTGGTGCCACGCAGCAGCGCACCAATGTTCTCACCGGCACGACCTTCGTCCAGCAGCTTGCGGAACATCTCAACACCAGTACAAGTGGTCTTCACGGTATCCTTGATACCAACGATTTCCACTTCGTCACCAGTCTTGATAACGCCACGCTCAACACGGCCGGTCACAACAGTACCACGACCAGAGATAGAGAAAACGTCCTCGATCGGCATCAGGAACGGCTGATCGATCGCACGCTCCGGCTCGGGGATGTAGTCATCCAGAGCTTCTACCAGCTTCTTAACAGCGGTAGTACCCATCTCGTTGTCGTCTTTGCCTTCCAGCGCCATCAACGCAGAACCGGTGATGATCGGAGTGTCGTCACCCGGGAAGTCGTACTGGCTCAGCAGATCACGAACTTCCATCTCAACCAGCTCGAGCAGCTCTTCATCGTCTACCATGTCCGCTTTGTTCAGGAACACAACGATGAAAGGTACGCCAACCTGACGGGACAGCAGGATGTGCTCACGGGTCTGCGGCATGGGGCCGTCAGCTGCGGAGCAAACCAGGATCGCGCCGTCCATCTGCGCTGCACCAGTGATCATGTTCTTCACATAGTCAGCGTGGCCCGGGCAGTCTACGTGAGCGTAGTGGCGATTCGGGGAATCGTACTCAACGTGGGAAGTCGCAATGGTAATACCACGCGCCTTCTCTTCCGGTGCGTTATCGATCTGGTCGAAGGCACTCGCAGAGCCTGTACCCCAAACTTCGTGACATACACGGGTCAGGGCAGCAGTCAAAGTGGTTTTACCATGGTCAACGTGACCAATGGTGCCTACGTTCAAGTGCGGCTTATTACGTTCAAACTTAGACTTAGACATTCGACCAATCTCCCTAATCAACCAGGATCGTAACGTTGACCGGATAAATAATGGAGCTCATGGGCGGATTTGAACCGCCGACCTCACCCTTACCAAGGGTGTGCTCTACCAACTGAGCTACATGAGCATTACAAAACAAATTGGAGCGGGCAGCGGGAATCGAACCCGCGTCATCAGCTTGGAAGGCTGAGGTAATAGCCACTATACGATGCCCGCGAGCAATTTAGTGGTGGAGGGGGCAGGATTCGAACCTGCGAAGGCGATGCCGTCAGATTTACAGTCTGATCCCTTTGGCCACTCGGGAACCCCTCCGAGTCGGATTCGCGTGAGCGAATCCGTCAAAACTTAAAGTGGAGCTGGCGGACGGAATCGAACCCCCGACCTGCTGATTACAAGTCAGCTGCTCTACCAACTGAGCTACGCCAGCTCACATTCGCCTCGTCAGCGAGGGCGGTATACTACGGATTTTTTTCTGGCGTTGCAACACCTTCACAAGGCCTGATTTCAACGAAATCAAAATTGCTGCCGTAATCCGCTTTCACCGCCTGAACCAGTTCTTCAGCGAGTTCTGGTTCCGCCTCAAAAGAGAGCGCGTAGCTTATCTGATTTCGGGGGAAGTTGACCAGTACCGCATTAAGATTCTGACGTTTTTTTTCTTCCAGCACGGAAATTGCAGATTCGCGGGACTCGAACAGCCCCAGCGAAATGGCATTGCGGTTTTCGCCCTCGGTAACCAGATAGGAGTCGATCCCCTGCCTCTGAATGTCACGGAACTGGCTCAGGGCGACAGCCTCGGGCTGGGGTGGAATAAGAACCCAGTGCAGGGGTGCCAGCTCTCTTTCGACTTCTTCAATCCTGAAACCCGCCTCCTCCGCGAGAGGTTGACTGTCCACCAGGCTTCGGGCGCGCTCCGCGGTTTCAATCCATCCAAGGCGGGCACAGGACATTTCGGATTCGTCGGCGGGTGCACCAGGCCCGACACCGGAGTCTGCCGGCCCCGGCGATTTGAGGCTGGCCACCCTTGGCAGGCTGCCACTGGCAACATTGGCCATGCCTCCCGATGGCCCCACGAAGTCCGGCAGGTAATAAATAGCAATACTCACCAGCACCAGCACCAACGCCAACCACCTCATCCGGAGGTTTCCTCCGCATGAATTGCACGAAGTCCCGACAACACAAGATCCGGGCGAGAAATACCGGGCAGACCAAGACCGATAAGCCGGTCAGCATCGCCGCCAGTAACCAGAATTTCAGACAGTGACAGTTTTCGGGCGTCAGCGATCACCCGCTCAATCATCGCAGCAGACAGCCAGGCAAGACCATGGTTCACGCACTCTCCGGTACTCTTGCCAGGGTCCGTTGCCAGCCCCTGGTCCGGGTCGAACCAGATCCGGGCGGCATCGGTCCGGAGACTGCGCAGCATCATCTGCAGGCCAGGAAGAATATAACCACCCAGATGCTGACCATGCCGATCAACATAATCGACAGTAACGGCACTGCCTGCGTCCAAGACCGCAAAGCCCTGCCTGTGATCGAGCCAGGCACCGTACATTCCATGCCACCGATCAGCCCCCATTCTCGAGACATCCTGGTAGGCGTTCATGAGGCCATTCCGGGACTGTTCCGACCAGTAAAAGCGAACCGGCGCCTGACACAGCTTCTCGACGGAGCCCGCCAAATGAGTTCGCCTTTCTTCAGAGGCGACGGTGGATATGGCGACAGACACAACCTTTCCGATCAGTTCTCCCGACATGCCCAGGGGGTTCTCGTCTTCGAGAGAGCCGGTCCCCGAGGCCAGAACCTCATCCTGGTTTGCAAGACACCACTTCAGCCGGGTGTTACCCGCGTCAATAAACAGATTCATTTTGCCACTCGCAGACTGATTTCCCCTGCGCGCACCGGAACAAGCCCGTTTTCGGTCCGGATTTGATAGTTGCCGGCGTCATCAATGCCACAACCGACACCTTCGACATCACCGCCCCGGGCCTTGAGCGATTTTCCCATGAACACATCGCGACGCTGCCAGGACTCCCGAAAATCTGCAAACCCGATATCCGAGAACAGCGCGACAGCATCGAATACAGCATCGATGATTGCACCACCGATCTGGCTGCGCGACCACTCGACTTGAGGGCAGACCCTGGCGAGGCTGCTCCAGGGTTGATCGACGCCATCAGCCCGGGACATATGTACATTCAGCCCGATACCCGCAATTACCTGCACCACGCCTTCCTCCAGCTCACCCTGGAGCTCCACCAGGATGCCGCCAAGCTTGCCGTCCGGCAGAAAAATATCATTTGGCCACTTGAGTCCGACCTCCGGCACTCCCAGTCGTTCCAGGGCATTGGCCACCGCAACGCCGAGCACCAGACTCAACCCATCCAGTACTCCGAAGCCGCCGTGGAAGGTGAGCCCCATGCTCAGGTACAGGTTTTCGCCCCGGGGGCTTTGCCATACACGCCCCCGTCGGCCTCGGCCGGACGTCTGACAGTCGGCGATAGCCACCGGGACACCCTTGCTTCCGGCGGTAATCTGCCTGATCACCTCGGCATTGGTCGAGTCAACCTCGTCGAGGACTGTCAGTGAAAGCTCCTGCTCCCGGCCGGCGGCAATTTCACGAAGCACCCGTGCCCTATCGAGCAGGTCCACCCGGGACACCAGCTGATATCCACGTCCGCGAATCGTGGCAATGTCAGCACCTTCCTCCATCGCGCGACGAATCTGCTTCCAGATTGCGGTACGACTAACCCCGAGCTTTTCGGCCAGCGCGGCTCCGGAGTGAACCTGACCGTCACTGAGCAGCTCTATAAGTGCTTTGGATTTCATAAGATGCATCCAGCCATGAAATTGGGTAAGGCCGGATTAAACACCAGGGAAGGGAAAAAGACAAAGTTGGCGGTGTCGCTTTGCGAACCGCCTGTCGGAAGATCAGGGAATCGGGGTTGCGGTCAGATTGGCCTTGATATCAAAGTTCTGCATTTTGACGCCATAGACGGCCGTCTGAGCACCACCAACGGGATGAACCAGATCGATATTGTTGATCGAGAGTTCCTTGAACCGGCTTCTCGCCTTCACCGCAAACCCGAGCGGTCTGTTGTCGGCCTCGGCGAGGGTTGGATTGGAGACATAGCGGTAGCCGGCAGCGGACGAACCATCCATGATTTTTTCATCGCCCCGGTTGCCTGTCACTCCCATTGCATCCGGACCGTCCTCCTTTTTCACAACCCGGGTTTGATAGACATCCACGGAAAGATCGGTCCGTAGCCCAAACGAGTTGTCGTCTACGCCATCACCATCGAAGTCCCCACCATCGCTGGTATGGATATCGTTCAGAACGAGGCTCGTCCCGGTTCCGTTCATGGCCTCACCAACACCGCTGCTTTGCCGGTTGGTTTCCCAGGTCAGGGAGTTCTTCCGGCCTTCATTGATGGCCTTGGCAAGCACCTGCTTCAGGCGGACCGTCAGCCCCTCCTCACCCCGGGTTTCCCAGACGCCTCCGGAAGCCGCACAAGCGGATGGACTATCACCCATGCCACCGGCGCAGACATCGCCGGCCCCGCCGGGGACGACGGTCATGCTGCTGCCGGTTTCGTATTTCTGAATCACGAACCTCCCGAAACTCTGACCGGATTCCTTGTCGCCGATTCTCAGATTGCCGATATCCATGGTGCTCCAGGATTCGCCCTTGATCACCGCAAGCCCCTCCTGGCTGACATCAACGGTCATGTCGCGCACATGCGCGTCATAATCCAGTTCGGTAATCCAGAGGCCCTTCTGGGGAATTTCACCATTTCCTTCATCGTAGGGCACCGCGATAATCGCCGCCTTGCCGTTCCTGATGCTGACATCGGAATTGATGGTAATCCCCTCACCCGATGCGCCTCCTGCGCCGAGCGTCACATGGCCATCAAGCTCGAATTCGTAAGCCGGATAGAACCCCAGTGCCAGCAGCAGCTCTGTGCCACCCTGCAAGGGGGCGTCATCACTTCCTACTCGCAGACCGTTGATCCGGTAGCCGGCCCTGATGTCCTCGAAACCAATCCGCAGACCATCGAAGAACTCGGTACCGTTGGTGACGCCATCGCGAGTTACATTGACCGTTACATCGCCCTGCCCCCAGGACTGCAGGCCACTGAATATCACCCGGTTGCCGTCTTCGGTGTAGCTGAAATCGGCAAGCCGAAGACTCCATTCAGTGGCAAGTCGCAAGCCCTGAGGCCCGGCGTCAGGGTGTCCACCCCCCTGCAGATAGATCGCATTGGAATAGCTGCGGCCGTTGAACACCTGATCTTCAAGCAAAAAGCTGACATTCACCTGACCGATACTCTTGCCATTGCCACCCACCTCAATAGCGCCAATGCTGAATTCACCATCCATGGAGCCAAGGGTCAGGGCCAGGGCCGGTCTATTCTGCCAGTCGGTCGCCACATCGAGCCGGAGGTCGTTAATCCGATAGACGCCAGTGATGTCTCGAAGCGCGAGGGCCTTTCCGTCATCCCTGTATAGAAAAGAGGCCGAGTGTATAACGGTCTCGTTATCGATTCGCAGACCCTCTCCGGATCGGCCGCCGGCAGTCAGGCTGGTGCTGGAGGAAAGCTCGTAACTTCCACTCAGGCTGCCATAGCTGGGCAGAGGTTGTCCGTTGCCGGAATCGACGGATACGCCATGATTCAGGGGGTTGCTGCTGTAACGAATCGCGCCGACCTCCCAATCCCCGGTTATTCTGGGCGCATTCAGAGCCAGAGTGTCGTCGACCACATCCAGGGTTACTCCCAGTGCCTCCACACTCATGGTGATATCGTCCAGAAAAACTTTATTGCCATTGGTGCGATATCCCAGACGGCCGCCGGTCATCGTGTAGGCGGAGTCAAAGGTATATCCGGCCCCGCCAACGGAGCTGCCCTGCCTTATATTTAAATACCCTTCCAGAGAATGATCGAAAAAGATCCCCCCCATACTGACACCGGGGGCCCCGGCGAGCCGGATATCACCGAACTCGATCCGTCGGTCTTTCACCAGGTAATCGAGGTTAAGGGATGCATCCTCCTCAACATCGATGCGAATCAGGTGGAATGCCTGACCAGAAGGATCAACGGCGGACCCAATGCGAAAACCGTCCAGATGGATGCTGCTGCCATCATCAACATAGGACAGTCGATCTGCCGTCAGGCCAAGATCGAGCTCTACCGACAAACCACTCTGGCCACTGATGTTTGCCAGCGTGGAATCGTCCAGGCTTTTCATGTCGGCGACCACCGGCAAGGCGAGGACCACACAAAACAGCCCAGTGGCCATCGGGGCAAGTTGTTTGATTCTGTCTGGCGCGCCCATAACCGTTAACCTCTTCAATCTCACGGATTCCCCGCCGGAAACACGAGCAGGTTTCCTTCCATCACAACGTCCCCTCGCATATCAACAGAGAATATGTCGGTCTGCTGAAAGCCGGGGTCGGTGGGCCGGGCCGTGCTGCTGGAAGAAATCTTGAATTGAACGTCGTTGAACCGAACAGTATTGGGCAGCCCAAGCTCCAGCACATCCCGATTGAACAGTTCGCCATCACCACCGAATCCCGAATCGACTTTGCGGACCCGCAGTGTCAGGCCCTCAAACGCGAAATTGCCCCGAATATCATCAAGCACCATCCATCCGCCGTTTTCTTTCAGCCGGTAAGCAAAACGGGCGCCACACTTTTTGTCCACGTCATCACAACGTCCGAAATAACTGTTCTCAACCGGACCGCCCATTTCATTGATGCTGATATCGCCGGACAGGTAGATCCCACCCTGTCCGGAGATATCCGAGAGAGCTTCATCTTCCAGGCGGGCGAGTTCGGCAAGGCTGGGGAGTGAAAACAGAAAAACAGGGAGAGCCAGTATTGTTCTGCGCAGAAAGGATTTCATTGGCTCAGATCCCTGGTCTTAATGTTCAAGTGTTGTATCAGCATTCCCTGTACACGGGCCGAACCAAAATCGCGGTCGCCAACACTGAAATTTCCGATCTTGAGATTGCTGCGAAACTCCGGGTTCGTGTAGTAGGACTCGTAGAAATCCCAGGCGTCCGCATCACTGCTGCCGCGGAGACCGTCGGCACCGATCTCGCCCGGCTGAGGGCGCCGAATTGCAGCAACCTCCACAACAAAGTTTCCACTGCCATCAACGTCGAAGAATACCGGTTGAAGCTGGTTGCCAATCGCCAGCTCGAGCGCAAAATTGCTCATCAGTATTCGTGATCCGCAGGTGGAACCGTCCTGTGCGCAGGCATTGATAGAAAGTTCCGGGGAATAGAAATTCAGCTTGAACTGGCCGACCATCTGGCGCCGATCGTTATCGCCCCAAAGGCGCAGATAGCTACCATCGATGACAGCACTCTTTGCGTGGATATTGATATTGGCAGACCGGTCGTCACCAACTGCCACGTTCATCTGCATGCCGATGTCCGCTCGCTCCCCGATGTATCCAGCGGACGCCGGGCGACTCGAGCAGGTGCCGCTGCCGGGACCGGCCCCGGAGTCCATGCAGTCATAACCCTGGTCGCTATTGACCATGGCACTGGCTGCGAACTCCAGCACCGCCTTGTCAGCGATACCAATATCATTGCCATCCACCACATCAATTTTCCACGGGTTCAGGAGTCTCCCAAGATTGACCGGGCCCAGGGTCTCTCCGTAGTTGCTATTGGCCCCGGCGATGTAGAGATGGTTTACCGTAATATCGACATCACGGCCGTCGGTGCTTTTGATCCCGCCAATCCGGAAAATGCGTGCCTGCTCTCCCGAGGCATCCGGCTCATCCGTTCCATGGGAGAATTTGAAATTCTCCAGTACAAGGCCGATCCCGGCTCCATCAATCGAGGACATTTCAGTTTCCGAAAGCCCCTGAAGTTCCGCCTCAACAGGCACTGGGGCGGTCAGAACAGCCGCCATCACCAGAAGGAACCGCGCGAAAACAGGAAGCTGACTGAAACTCAACCATTTCATACGAAGCTCCTCAGAACAGACCTTTGCCGCGGTCGATGTATTCGGTGCGGTAACGCTGGGTGCCATAGAGCGCCTCGTTGAGATTGACCTCAGTAGCGCCGTTGGGAATATTGAAGAAGGCACCTGATGTGGCCTTGATAAAATCTTCGGGCGTGAAGTCTGTTTTCTTTACATCCTTCAGCCAATCAAGATCTTTGGTCTGGAATGAGATAAAAGCACCGTCGGCCGGCCCGGTGATACGCCGCTCGCCATTGACCTCACCAACCTCTCCTACCGGGAAGCTGTTATAGATATCCAGGTCGAAACAGGAATCTATTCCAAGGACCAGGCAGTCCTCCGCGTAAACATAAATGTCACCGCCTGAACAGCTGAAAAAGGAACAATCCGGAACCTCGATTCGGGAACTCGACCCCCAGCCGATCAGATTCTTTACCGACCAGCGGGTAAAGCCGCTTGCGCCTTCGAGAATGAACCGTTCGCCATCCGGAATACCGATGTATTCCGCTCTTACCGGGTCCAGGGAGCCAATGTTTGGATCGCCCTCCGCACCGTAAACCAGCTCTGCCTTGGTGGATAATGGACTACCGCCTTCGAGTAGAGGGGTGAGGAGCACGATGATTTGGTCAAAAAGGTTACCGCTTGAGCTGGCCTGGCTCAGCCCTTCACCGCGGTCAATGATGTCCACGTTCACATTGCCAGTCAGCGTTTCAATCTTGCCGGACAGGACACCCATGGATTCACCGAAACCCAGTCGGAAGCCGACCACTTCTTCAGTTTGTTCATCGAAGGCAAACTCCAGAAACGGATTCTGGATCAAGAAAGGAACGATCTCCCCCTCTGCATAGGCGCTGCCATCGGGCTTTCGCTGTCTCGGAGCTTTGGGATTGGCGTCAAAGTAAGCCTGATTGTTAATGTATCCAAGGGCAAAATCTTCAATATAGACATCCGAAGTGCCCGGTTTCTCACCTTCCCGGTCGTAACGGCCCATTTCCAGCACATCCACATTGGTCTGGATTTCAATGTCCATTCCGAGATTGACCCGGGTATAGGCGGTGTTGTCGTTGGCATCAGGATGGTACTGGCGGTCAACCGATACAAAGGCCTGCCCTGTGACTTCAGACATCTGTCGATCTGAAATCGGGCGCAGTTCGGCGTTGACCCCCGAAGCCAGTAAAGGCAGGAGGAGAAGCGAATAAAATGGTTTACTCATAGTCACATCTCACCGCGGCCGCTTCTTGTTATTGGCGGCTGATTTAAAGATGACTGATGAGCGTCTCTGAGGCTGGCTTGGATTTTTGGTGTTGTTTTAGCCAGTTCTTTTACAGAAGTGTAACCTCGGTTACATGTTGTCACTGTGCGCAATGTCATGGTTTTGGCATTTGCCAAATTTCAGGCAATAAAAAACCCCAGCATCGAGGATGCTGGGGTTTTCGGTATTAGGAGCCTGACGATGACCTACTCTCACATGGGCAACGCCACACTACCATCGGCGCTGGTCTGTTTCACTTCTGAGTTCGGGATGGGATCAGGTGGTTCCAGACCGCTATGGTCGTCAGGCA
>Ga0209128_1000065_pt1 | contig 63847 bp, 96 predicted proteins | sample ETNvirnome_6_100_FD_184072 | JGI IMG/M metagenome (GOLD analysis project Ga0209128, IMG submission 184072) | Marine viral communities from the Pacific Ocean - ETNP_6_100 (SPAdes) (version 2) | ecosystem: Environmental > Aquatic > Marine > Oceanic | place: Pacific Ocean | collected 2013-06-19
ACATTAAACACCTTACCATCTAATCCAATTCTGTTCTTGGCTATATAGAGCTTGCCTTTGTTGGTTCCCTTTTCCACTAAGTTTCTAGAAAATGTCATAATGAAATCAGTAACCATAGCTTTTGAATACGCATCGGCTATTTTGTCTAATCCAATTATGTCTTCATCCAACCCACCTCTATTAGTTTGAGAAGCTGTCCAGATTGGAGTTTTTGTTTCCATTCCATAGCCTCTAAGCTCTTCATAAATTGCTTCTAATTCCCAAGTTCTCTGTTCATAAGCTCTTGTACTTCTCATAAGATCTGCATAATCTAAAATTATGAGATCTGGAACAAAGCCAGATGAAATTAATCTGTCTATATGAAATTTAATCTTATGAATGTTAGCTGATCTTGTAGGGAATTCTTTGATGATGAGTTTCCCGCCCTTGTAGTTAGCCAGCATCTTTTCTACGTCATCATAATTTTCTTTCAGATTCTTTGTAGGAATTCCTGTGATTGCTGAATCATATCTCTTACCAATATTGATTTCTGATAATTCGAATGTATAATGAACAACATTCTTGCCAGCATCAAGAGCTCCCTTACCAATAGCGGTCAGCCAAAAACTCTTTCCTCCCCCTGTTGGAGCCATTATGACCCCCAATTCTCCACCAGCTAATCCACCCTCCAAATAATCTATGTGATCCAACAATTTGAATCCTGTTGGGATAGTTTTTCTTGGATTAAGCTTTGTTCTTTCTTCTAGCGCATCAAAGTATTCATGCCCAGTATCTATGACATGGACATGTTTCATTGCTTCTTCTATTCTACCTTTTATTGCATCACTCTTGTCTGATTTTAATAGCTCAACGGAATCTAAAATTGCTTGTTCCATTTCTTTATTAGTGCAAAATTGTGCTGCTATATCTTTGGTATGATTCAATTCGATTTGATTTACATTTGTTTCTATTTCCTTTAACAAGACCTTAACTGACTCAACTATATCTGCATTTGTTTCGTTTCCTAATTCTATTCTAATTACTTCATATGTTGGTGTTGAATTATACTTGACAAAATAATCTACTATGATATTCCACAATACTCTATGTGTTTCTGAATTGAAATAAACAGGCTTACATATAAGAATAATCTGTTGAAAAAACTTATAGTCGATCAATGCTGCTTGTATAACTCTATTTTGGAAACTTCTTCCAAACTTCTCAAATGAATCATCCCTCATCGTTACTTCTCCTATTCGAAAGATATTTTTCTAGGTCTAATATTAGTAAAGCCATCCACCCAACGAGTTATATTGCGTGGCGACATACTATCTGTTATTAATTTAATTCTAAATTGAGTTGATTTAAACTTTGGAGTAAAGTTCGTAAAGGTACGTTCAATGTTTTGGATAGCTGCGTTGCTCATATCAGGGGTGAGAAGTTGCATTACCTTATAATTCTTCTCGATGAGCGCTTTATTTGATATATATTTTTTGTACCTTTTGACTCCTTCAGCTAACTTAACTGAAGAATAATCCAGTAGATCCTGGATGTTATAAATATCACCTGACTCTTTCAGATCGACGACAAAAGGAAAGTCTTTTGTAAAAGTTTTTTGGCCAACACCACTAATTCCTATAATCCCATCAGATTTGTCACCACATAAACACTTATAAAGTATATAGTTACCAGGGTGGCATCCTGTTTCAAATTTGACAAAATCTGAGTCTACGATTTGCCCGGTTGGTGCTGCCTTAGTCTTTACAGGTCGAAAGACTTTCGTTCTGTCTGAGACTAATTGAAAATAATCTCTATCTGTTGATACAATGACATTTTCAAATTCCTCATCATCAAATATATTCTCAACACAATAAGCAATGAGATCATCAGCTTCTAAATATTCTATTGAAGCTTGGTAGAATGGAAGGTCTTTGATATACTCTCTAACTCGATCTATCTGACCCCAGAAAGCTTTCTTTTCTTCTTCCGGATTTCCTTCATAGCTTCTATTGAATCCCGTGAATGTTCTATCCTGTTTATAGCTTTCCATTATAGCTTTGCGCCTTTTGGATGAGCCTCGTCCTTCCCAGGCGACCAGAACTACGTCAGGATTGAATTTGTTTATGACAGAGGTATAACTTTGTAGGCATCCATAGATACCACTTACATTGTCACCCTTGTCATTGGTCAGATTTAATGCAGCAAAGTTTCTTATAAACATATTTAGCTGGTCGATATACAATACAGTGGTTTTCTTTTTCACATTATTCTCCATTCTTTATCTATTTCATCTTCCCAAATTCTAATTAATCTGTAGCCTTTTCTATTTGCCAATTCATTTTTGTATACATCATTTTCAATATGATCTTTTCTAGAATGCCAATATCTTCCATCAACTTCTATAAGAATATATCTATAGGAAATTTAAATTCAAATAAACAACTTCATACTACTCCAGTGTGTTTATGACTACTTCTACATTTTCCTTGCGAGCATAGTTTATAGTATTCCAAGTTCCACCTTTTTTTTCTCCTTTGAGAGGATTCTTATTTGGAAAAGCATACACTATATCTGAATTATCTACCATATACTCATTTCTAATTTGATAAGATTTGTATCCGTCGTTTCTAGTAATTTTATTTCCTAGTTCTATAATTTCATCTGCATTCTCTTCTATAATTCTTCTAGAAAATGAAGGTTGATGTTTTATTGAATCAGGAACTACTACTATTAATTTTTTAACGTACGCAGTAGCTGGGAAAGAATTAATCTTAGCACAATTCATGAGCATTGCAGTGTCTACTCCCAATGCTCCTCCAAAATATAATGTTTGATATAGATTTCTTGATACAAGCAAACCCGCTATCAAATTCATGACATCAGTATTCTCTTGATTCATCTTATATTTTCGAGTTCCTGTAAAGCATGCTTTCATAAGGTCTCCTAATTTTTATCGTATATATTTTTAATAAAAAAAGCTCAGTGAATAAACCACTGAGCCCGATTAATCAATACGTTGACTAATCCTCCTTATCCTTAATCTCATTATGATTAAAATCTAACCACTGAGACTTATAAAATCCTTCTACTACTTTCATTACATCATACGAATTTACTGTACCAATTTTTTCCATCTTTCGGTCTTGATGACTCACCTGTCCATATAAAATATATTTAGACATGCTAAATCTCCTGTTACACTATTGATGTCATCTATGATTTAAGTTATCTTTCCTCCACAAAGATTGCTTCATGTAATACTCTAACTACATCCATAATTAAACTCTATGGAACGGGATTTTCTTTAAAATATCATCTTCAAGCCTTGAGAAATTGTTCCTAAAAATGTGAATAAACTTCTAGAGAACATACTATCAATAGCCAAGCCCACTCAGCTACTTGCTCTCCTGATTTGAAGCGAATTGTAATTCGCTTATAAGTAGACCAAAAATGCATCCTAACAAAATAGAATATTCCATCTTCATTCTCCGGTGTAAACAAAAAAATATACCCTAGCTTACAGGATATATTAATATAATTCTTGCCATTTTTAAACTCGAATTTGGATACTCGGGTGAGGATCGAACTCACAACATCCTGGACCAGAGCCAGGTGCACCGCCGATTGTGCTACCGAGCATCATGTTTTCTATTTTTAATAAAAATAGCGGAGGAGGGATTCGAACCCCCGACCTCTAGGTTATGAACCTAGTAAGCTGACCGCTGCTAACACTCCGCATTAATGTGTTCTAATATACTCCATTAACCAATCAACTTCTTCATCTGTTAAGCCAATTGATAATAGTTCTGGCTTAATAGTTCTGTTTACTACTCTTTTTGTCAATTCTATGTATCTTTTATTTTCAGCAAGATTATGATCTATTGTATCATTAGGATCTCTTATATCGAAATATTCTTCAGGCTCTCTTATATCGAAATATTCTTCAGGCCTATCACCTCTAGGACCGCGGTCAGGCCTATCAGATTCATGCTTTCTTCTCCAAGCATTTTCAGCTCTACGAACTGAATCTGATTCAGTGTGATTGATCATCTTCTTCCTTTTTGAGTCTTAATAGAATTTCTTGGCCTGATATACTATTTTTATTGCAAGCCTTCAATGCTACATAACGCCAGCCTTCACTCTCTTCTTTATTTCTTTTTTCTTTGCTCCATTTATTCTTGAGTGCTTTCCAAAATGCTCCAAAATGACTTATCTTAGAAACTGTAATTACCAATGTTCGCTTGAGTTCGATATATTTTTCTTCACTTATATCTTCTTCAGCGTACAAAGTATCTAATATGACTTCTTTTATATTATTTGCTTCATTTTGTAAATCGTGTGCTGACATGTTAAAAGTTTCTAACAACATCTAATCGCCTTCCAATTTCACGTGAATTTCAAGTGTTGATTCTAACCAACTAACCTTATTGTGAAGCATAATAACATACAATAATAGTATAACAACAAATGCACTCAAGCCGATAAACATATACTTCGAAAAGGCTGCGAATAATACTAAATCTTGAAGCTGCTCAACCAACCTGGCGAATGCTTCCATTTGCAAAACAGCGATTTCAGCATCTTCTGCTTTGCCTAGCAAATCTTCCATAAAATCAAATGCAACAAACATGAAACCCCCTTAATCCCAGAGATGTTCAAAATACTCTGCGAATAGTTTTAGTCCTTCTTCTATTGCTTCTTTTCTTACCTTCATATATTCTTCATAATCTGAATAATTAGCAGCATGAATGCTTTGTAAATAACCGTCTTCATCGATCCACATTTTTTCTAATATTTCATCATTATAAGAATATTTTCCACCATCTTCATCGCATTCTTCTGTTGAGAGATATTTGAAAGCTTCAATCATTTTATCAAGTATTTCATTCCATATTACAAACTGTAATTTCCATGTATCATCTGTGGTTTTTAATTCATATGATTCAGGAAGTAAACCACCAGGACAGCTATGATGATTATTTCTGAATGCTATCAATCTTGGAAGAATGTGTTCGGAAAGAGGAACGTATAAATTCCATAGTTCTGTGTTATCGAAACCTCTTGTTCTTCTTTGCCAAAACCACATGATTCGACGATGAAGATCTTTTCTATCCCAAACTTCTCTCCAAAGCCAATAGTAGATATGTTCCCACCATTTGAGCTTTACAGGATTCTTAGCATCGTATAATACAGTGACTTCTCTTTTCTCAGACATAATAAATCTCCTTGTGTAAGTTTATTACGTCATAGTACCCTCCTAGTCTTTATGGTTCTGACTGTATAATGGTTTTTAGATAGCTCCACAACTTCTGATCTGTAATCATGATCCATTATGTCGCAGATTGCTAGTCCAATTTCTTTGAACTTTCTCTGTGTTTCTTCTATGCTTTGTTTCTGTCTTAACATAATAGTATGGTAGACCGGGTAGGATTTGAACCTACTGTCTCCACCTTATCGGGATGGCGTCTATACCAAGTTTAGGCTTCCGGTCCATTATTTTAAAATGTGGCACACCCCCGGAGAATCGAACTCCGCCACGAACGTTTGGAGCGTCAGTCGCCTGCCTTGGAACATTGGGATGCATATTTTTTAATCAACTTCAATTTCATCAACGAAAAATGCTGCTAAGATGAATATTCCAAGTGCAATTATTCCAAGTACAATTGCAATCCCTAAAGAGATTATTGATGGAAATAACACCCAAAACCATGACCAGGCTATACTTCCTGTTAATTTCAGTATCACGAAAACAACTGTCAAAAAATTCAATAATCCGATTTTCATTTTGTAACCTTTCTAATTTGCAGCTTTCTTTGCTTTAGCAATCTGTGATTTTGTCATACTACTAGTAATTCCATGACCACATTTTAAACAATGAAGTTCACCATGCATATCATCTTGAATTCCTGTTTCACCATATTTCCCTCTGCAGCTTTTTCGTAAACATTTCTTACCCTTCATATCTGTTTCATCGAATTCGGAAAATCCAATGTCACCTTGTTTTGCTGCTTCTCTTAGTTTCACAGTAATTCTCCTGAATATTTGGTACCTAGGGTGGGACTCGAACCCACGATAATCTGTTTGTAGGACAGACGCTTTAGCCGCTAAGCAACCCAGGCATAATTTTTTGGTAGGCGATACAGGATTTGAACCAATCACATCTTGCACGTCTCTTGCACGTCAAGCCCTCGTTGTATCCTCAAAGTGGTGGGGAGAATGGGACTTGAACCCACTATCTGCACTTTATAAGAGTGCGGCATATACCTGTTATGCTTTCTCCCTACAATTTCCTGTTCTCCTTAAAAACCTCTTTAACTTGTTCATACTCTGGTTTATGTCCATCTACTGGAACAAAATCCATCTTGTCCATTTTTGCTTTTACTTCATCGAAGTGAAGTGGTTTGTAATCATTAGCATCTACACCAACATCAAAACTTCTGCCAAGACTAGGAAGTGTATCGTGTGAATGACCATACAAATGCCAATTTCCCCAATGCGATGCATTCCAAACTCTCATTCCATAATGACAGAGAGTCATTCTCTGACCATTTATATTTACTTCTTTGTACGAATCGGATATTGTGTCAAAAGAATTTGTTCCCCATCCTTTATTATTTATTAGAGAGTGCCTATTCTTATAGAGATATTTATCATGATTTCCTTTCAATAGACTTATCTTACCATTCAGTCTATTAGCAAGTTTAGCAATCTCTTTCCAATTTCTGCTAAATATAAAATCTCCTAAATGCCACACAATATCATTCGGCTTAACTCTCTCATTCCAATTATCAATTAGAACCGCATCCATTTCGTCTATATTAACAAACGGCCGATTGCAATATTTGATTATATTAGCATGATTGAAATGTGTGTCAGATGTAAACCATGTTTCTATCATTCTATAACCTTTTAGTTTATGGTCGGGGAAGCAGGATTTGAACCTGCGAAGTTTCCTGCTCCCAAAGCAGGCGTCCTAAACCTAACTAGACCATTCCCCGATATGAATATCATTTCTCAATTCATCTATCTGTCTTTTAAGCTCTTTTCTTTCACGTTCAGCATGTATTCTAATCAATTCTCTTTGAATTATAGATTCTTTAGAAAGATCATTTAATCTATCGAGCATTCTGAATACTTTAAAGAATGTTCCAACGAAACAGATTGTGACCATTAGTAACATCATATTAAAACCTCTTAAGTTATTGTACTGTTATAATATAACAAATCTAGTGACGATTGTAGACCTAAAACCAAAATTAATCTGTTCTAATGTATAAAATATTATCAAGCATTACTGAATCTTCACTAATTTGATAGAATAACATTGGAATCGCAATCTTCTGTGTCTTTAGAAAGTTGATCACTCGATTCTTGAAAATCACTCCGTGCTTGGAAAATATAACACTTCGTTCATCTTCATCTAATTCGTATTTTCCAAACCATCGCGTAAATTCACCCGATGATCTTATTTCAGATATTCTTTCGAAACGACTACGATTCTTGATTTCAAACTGATCATTTGTTATAAGACCTTCATGAAACCAAGTTCCTTGAAAATTAGAATTTAGTTTTGGTGCTGCACATTGCGTTAAAGTGATTATCAACCAAACTGTTGTAATTGTAAGTATTGAATAAAACCACTTAAACTCTGTGTTCATCCTTATAGCTCTCCTTGTTTATAATAAATATAATTCAAGGAAAAATGGTACCCGAAGTGGGATTCGAACCCACATTGTCCAAAGGACACGGTGTCTAAGACCGTCGGCTAAGCCGTTCGCCTACTCGGGCATAATATTTGGTGTCAAAATATCTCTAACTGTTCTCATAAATATTGGTAAGTGATTTTCATCAACATGACATTTTCTTGCAGCATCTAAAAATTGATTTGCTGATCCTACCAATCTATGTTGATTTCCATTTTCTAATTCATCATCGATTAATTCGCAAAGAGCTTCAGGATCATCAACGCTTATTACACTCTTGCATTGAATAACTTCTGGTTCCTCATAGCCCCAATCTTCTAATTCTCTGATTACTCTATTTTTGAAACTTTCAGGCTCATTGTCTGGAACTAATCTATCTGGTGTTTCCATATAAACCCAAATAGTGCTAATTGCTTTCATTCTTTTAGATTTATCTTTTGTTTCTCTGAATGTTACATAATAATAATCATCCATTTTTACGGCCTTTTCAATTTGTCCAATAAGTTCTTAATCTTCTCGAATGTGCTTCGGCTATTTTAACTATTTCTTCTGATAAATAACAATTATTTGAGAGAGCATCACATGGGCTACGATCCCATTACCTCCTCGTTGGCAGCGAGGTGTTCTACCGATTGAACTAGTGATGCATTAAAATGTGTTAAATCTCTTTGGTTCACCATTCTTATCAAAAACAAATTTATCATTCACTTCACCCACCCAAGCCTTCTTCTTGCCATATCTAATGAGCAAAACATTTTTCACTATAGCTCCATTATGAGTTCTATAATTTTGATCAGCTTTTACTCTCTTATTTGACTTTGGCATCTGAAACTCCCGTATAGTTACATTTTGGACAAAAACTTATATTTTGTATGAAGTAAATGAAGCCACAAGATGCCCGCATCTTAATTTTTTCCTGTAGATCCAAATCCGCCGGATCCTCTTTCTGTTTCTTTGAGTTTAAAAACCTTTTCGAAATTGAATTGTTCTACTGGTGAGAAAACTAATTGTGCAATTCTATCACCTTGCTCTATGAAGAAAGCTTCAACTCCTAAATTCTGCAGTATAACTTTGATTTCACCTCTATAATCAGAATCAATAGTTCCCGGAGAATTCAAAACAAATACTCCTTGCTTAGCTGCTAATCCTGATCTACTTCTTACTTGTCCTTCATAACCTTTTGGAATTTCAACATGAATTCCTGTTGATATTATTCTTCTTTCGCCGCAAGGAATTGCTAATTTGAATGCATCTAATTCTTCTGCATGGTGTGGTGTCAATACATCAGCTCTTAAATCAATTCCCGAACTATTCTCTGTCTCGTAGGCTGGATCATTGTTGCGGGAATTATTCACTATCTTTATTGTCTTATAACCATATGAGCGACCAAAATTCCAATTGAATTTCATCTTGTCTTTCTAATTTGGAGGTACGGGTGAGGATCGAACTCACGATCTGAGGGTTGCAACCTCGTGCCTTAAGCCTCTTGGCTACCGCACCATTATAAATATGGAGCTAGGTCACGGACTCGAACCGTGGTGGAGATTTACTCGTCGCCTTACAAGGGCGGTACTGTCGCCGCTGAGCCAACCTAGCTTAATTATCAAATTTACTAATTTCAACATCCAATTTATCAGCAACTGTCATTGACTGATCTGGATCGAAATTATCACAAACGTATTGTCTTGATGCATCTAAAATTTTTCCAATATCTATAGAAATTATAACTTGCCCATCTTCTAACAAGGGACATCTAAATTCCCAGAATCTTCCTTCGCTTAAGAACTCTGCATATTTGCAAGTGTTACAAGATTCTCTGTGATGTCGGAAATTAACATCTTTTTTAGCAAGCATTTAATAACCTTTAGTTAATGGAAGGTAGGTAGAGGAATCGAACCCCTGGCTTTTGACACCCCCTCCGGGTTCAAACCGGATTGCAGACCTTTCCGCAGTACCTACCTTAAAATGGTATATCTTCATCCGGATTTGGATTATTGAAAAAATCAACTACCGGATCAGCTTTTTCTTCTGGACTTCCAACTCTGCATTGCTGTGCAATTTCTTCATGATCCCAAGGATCATCAACTCTTACTCTTTCAATCTGTCCTTCATCATCATGATCGAATGGACTTTCTGAAACCTCATTAACTTCTGGTCTTACATAATCAGGTGATCTAAAGCAATCAGTTAAATCATGCGTCGTAATCATATTCTGTACTGTAGTATTATAAAGATTACAATCTTCATATGATCTAAGAAATAAAGCTTGATTTTTTGCTGCTTGCGTGTCACACGCAATTCCTGCTGGTCTGAATAAAAATATTTCGTGTTCATATGGCTCAGGCCAGGGACCTAAGATGTTCTGATCATCGGATTTTTTTGTCTGATATGATAATTCTAAAGCTTCATCAAATAATCCCTTAGGAATAATATATCTTGATGCATCATTCTGAATCATATAAGTTCTCTTACTACGAATGTATTCTGTTTTTGATCGAATATTTCTATAACCTGTTGCCAATCTATCTATTCTACAATTGAGAAATTCACCGGACTTAAGAGCTCTATAGTTGAATATTTTAGTTGCTCCATTATCAGATTCAGATCTCATACATTTTACTGACAAATTCTTATACATATTCTTCCTTTCGTGTATGGTAGCCAAGAAGGGATTCGAACCCTTAAGGAGATTAATCGTCCAGCAGGGTTTAAGCCTACCGCGTTTGCCGTTTCGCCACTTGGCCATTAGTTTTTATAAGCATATTTCTTTATGAAACTCTCTTGCCTCTTCTTCTTTTTCAGTTCTTTTATGCAATCACAAATTCGTCTTCCACAATCTCGACAATATTTGAACCCCGCCACCAATGCTATAACCAATGCAACTTCTAATCCACAATAAATCATCAATCTAATCTACTTTCTGCGTGTGCTGCAATCCCTGCCAGCTGGAAAATCTCTGCCATTTTATTGGCGTGAACTTTCTTCCTCTCATAGCTTTGATTGTGATCCGAAATCCAGATATATACGCCACCATAGTAATGTTTCTCGGCTAAACCTTCATTTTTTAACCACTTAGCGAACGAAGAATTGCCCGGTTTGACGATTACAGATGCAAACCCACAGAGCCCGTCTGGGACGACATACTCATTTCCCTTTGGATTCTTATCACAGAAGCTTCCTACGGTTGTCAGAACGGTCATGGGCTGTGGTGTGTGTGCCCTGGCAGCTTTGAAGCCTTCATCATAACCATTCATAAACAAGCGTTTCCATTTTTCATCATTATTTACTGGCATTCTATCTCCTTAGTCTAAAACCATTTAATTATATTCTGTATATAAATATAATCAATCTAGAGGCGATTGTAAACCTAAAACCAAAATAAAACTAGGGTGACCCAAAGTTTTTCAATCTTTATATTGTGTAGTTCATTAAAGTGGACCCTTCGGCGAGATTCAAACTCACATCTACTTGATTCGTATTCAAGCGTTTTGTTCATTAAACTACGAAGGGTTATAATGAATCAAAAGAAAATCTAGTAGAGTAAAAGCCCCTAAAGGCATTCCCCTCATATGGTGGGGAACATCGGAATTGAACCGGAAGTAACTCTTGTCTATTGCTATCTAATTTTTTCCGGGGCGAGCTAGACGAGTTTGGTATCTAGGCGTGATCCTCTGCTATTGGTTATTCACAGACATCGTCCTCAAATGTGGTAGGGGCACAGAGAATCGAACTCTGGTTACCGATTTAAAAGACCGGTACTTTCTCCACTAAGTTATACCCCCAAATTTTTGGTGGACCGGGAGGGAATTGAACCCCCATACTCTCGCTTAAAAGGCGAATCCTAAAGCCAGTTTTTGCTACCGATCCATATTTCTATGTGTAATCTCGCCAGTCGCTATGTCGTATTCTTTCTGGGTCTTTGCCCATTCTAACTGCTAATTTTGCTCTCGATCTTTCTTCTCTTCTTCTTGATCGTTTAAAATCTGAAGGAACTGACAATACTGACTTTCTAATATCTGGTTGATCTTTTCGTGTATTGCTCATTATGTTTTTATCTAATCCTTGAAGGTCCTTGTTTCTTCACCTGGGTTTCTAAATGACTGATTCTAAGTCGTAATCGATCAATTTTTTTTTACACTCTTTTCGTGTTCAGATTCTTTGTCTTCATACAACTTTATTTGACCTTTTATTTCATCTATAACTGAAGTGACTGCTGCAATCTGAATATTCTTAAATGGATTATCTTTGACTTTCTCTTTCTTTAATTCTCTCTTCCACAACGAGAAGTTTTCTAACCACTTTTTCGATTGCATCAATTGTTTCTTATTCTTTATTAAAACACTCATTCCCATCAGATTATCCTTTTATTGGTCAGTGAATAAGGAATCGAACCTTAGAAACACGGGCCACAACCGTGCGCCTTACCACTTGGCTATTCACTGTAAAAATTTACTCACACATATTATCCATACAACTTAATCAATCTATTTATTTGTCTGCTATTTCTCGTCAAAACAGGAGTGCTGTGAACACCCACGACTTTCATTACTCTGTTCTTATTTTTCTTTGGAACCAATCTTTCGACTGTGATAACTCCTCTTGAAAAATCTGGAGATGTGACGTAATCAACTTTCATCGTATTACCCTCCTATGTTTGGAAGTCCCGGTCAGATTCGAACTGACAAGCTCCAGAGTCAAAGTCTGGTGTCATGACCATTAGACGCTACGGGACAATATCTTAATTAAGCTCCGGAGCCAGGGATCGAACCTGGTTAAACCTTATAAGGGCCTCTTGGTTAACAGCCAAGCGCTCTGCCAATTGAGCTACTCCGAAACACTTCATAAATATATTTGAATCCTTTTTTTACATTATTTTACAACATTTTGTGTATGGTAGGAGGACAGGGAATCGAACCCTGGTTTTGGGTTTAGAAGACCCGTGTTCTTTCCGTTGAACTACCCTCCCATAATTTCAAAATATCCGAACGTATCTTCCCTCGGCTAGCCGTGGCCTTTTACACAACACCACTTTTCTTCTTTTGCAGTCCAGATATAAAGATAATCAACTGAACCAAATGTATCATTGATTGCTAGTTTAAAACTTTCTACACAATATTTATCTACTGTCAAATCTGTTATGCTTAATTCTTCTCCTCTATCTCTATGATAGGCTACCGTATATCCTTCTACAGGATCTTTCCAGGTGTGTCCTTCTGGTTTTGTAATTTCTACATCGAGCGAACTTAAATCTCCAAGTGCAATTAAAGCATCAATTTTTTCTTGATCAGTATAGTGTTCTTGAAGAATCCTGCCAACATGATCTGGATAACCGTCATAATGACAATAAATTGCTTTTACTTTTCCATCAGATAATTGAGCTGCTATAACACTTCGTGTAGACATTTGAAACCTTTCTTAGAGTTTATTTGGCCAGGGAGTTTTGAACCGGTGTGCAATCCATTACACTATATGTAAAATTTCATTGACTATTTTTTGGTGGGCAGTGAGGGATTTGAACCCCCAAAGTCCGAAGACAAGAGTTTTACAGACTCTCAGCTTTACCGTTTGCATAACTACCCATATGTTCCTATTAATGATTGTGTATATAATATAACAAATCTGAGACCGATAGTAAACATAAAACCAATTTTATTTCAATCTTTTTTGCCTCATTATTTCGTGATATTCCTTATCATCTTCATCATCCTCGAATTCGATGTTTTTCGACGATCTTCGATCTCTTCTGTTTTCATTCTTTCTTTCCGAACGAGTTAACTTGAAATCTTCTTCTTCCATATCACGACTTTTGCTGCGGTTCACTTTGTACTCCTGTGTTAATGTGGTAACCCGGAAGGGAATTGAACCCTCGTCATTAAGTTGAAAGCCTAATGTCCTAACCATTGAACGACCGGGTCATAAATTTGGTGACGGTGACGAGATTTGAACTCGCAGTTACTTGGTTGAAAGCCAGGTCGGGTGTACTTTCCCTACACCGTCATATAATCTTTTTATTGTCGTATACTTTCTGAGTATATTCTGTAAGGACTATGTAGCATGAATCTGTCTTCATTTTGTCCATTAACTTTTTGCCTGATATTACTGATTCTGGTATTCTTCTATGAACTATAATATCATATTCATATTCATCTCTTACTAGTTCAATATTTTGATACCATTCAGATGTAGTGAAAAATTCACCATCACTATCTTCACATAAGTATTTATATACCGCAGTATTGTGTTTCATTACAACCTTTCTAAGTTTTGGCCCAGGGGAGGGGAATCGAACCCCCGATTCGCTTGGTAGACAACCAAGTGCATATTCCTTCTTGCTACCCCCAGACAAATTGGCGGTGTCGACGAGATTTGAACTCGCTATCCTCAGGTTGACAGCCTGGAGCATTTTCCGATTATGCTACGACACCATTTTTGTTTCCCCAATTCTCAGTTTATCGTTACATCCTCTGCTGGAGTTGAAATTCTTTCTACTGTAGTGACAACTTCCACTTCACCCAAAATATCTGGATAAGTATTTGACGAATCTACTAAGTCTACATATTCGCAAGAAGCTCTGAGTAAATCATCATAATCACCTGCCATTGACTTTTCGAGATATTTCTTGGTCAGACCAGGATCAATCTGATTTAAAACTCCTCTTACTGCTCCCATTACTGCAAAAGCATTTCCATCTGGTCCTGATAAATCTAAGACTAATTGATAACCTGTTTTACTCATGCCAATTCCCTTCTTACTCCGTTGATTGGTACACAAAACTTATGATTCTCAATCGTTACGATTCTTCCATTCACATTTTCAACCTTCAACTTTGTTACTAAGTTGTCGTAAGTAGCTCCAGGATATCGTGGTTGTTCTACAATTGCTACCACTGTTCCTGCCTTTAAGGTTTTTCCCATTGGAGTAATTCCCATATAAGCAATCTTATCTCCGGGCCTGATTATTGTTCCTAATCCACCTTCTATACAACTTACATACTTAGGCATTCTCGAAACCTTTCATTATTTCTTCTACGAATGGAACTCCGTCGAACAACATTCTTTGCTGAATCTCAAATTCAATCTTTTCTGTATCGTTCTTGAAATTCTTTGTTTCTTTGAGAACTTGGTATCTTTCTCGAGTCATTCTATTCTTTCTAATATGGTCGGGGAGAGACTTGAACCCTATCTACCTGAGTGCAAAACAAGTGCTCTCCGTTGAGATACCGGCCCATAAATGGTGGAGCGTAAGAGATTTGAACTCTTAACCTTTTCCGTGCAAGGGAAATACTCTCCCGTTGAGTTAACGCCCCATATTTCTAATTGCTACTTTTTCCTTTGATCGATTGTACTTTGCACCTTTCCCTTTCTTTGGTGCAATCACCATTCCAGCTTTCTTTGAAAGTGGAACTCTTACTTTGTCTAATTTGATCTTCATCTTATTTCCTTCTGTTCATATAGATTGTTTTCTGACCTTATTGAACCCATTGAGGTTGCAAGCTGTCAAGAATCTTTCTTCAGATTATCGACCTCGCAAGCTGTCAAGAATCTTTCTTCATCAAATCCAGTATTGTGGCGATTGCAGAAGCTGGCAAGTAAAAGAGCAATTTGTGACCGTTCAACCTCAGTTAAAAAATCTAGTTCAAGTTTTACGATGTCGGCTAAGTTTTGAAAATGAATTCTTGTCATTCTATCCCTTTTGATGTTGATACAGATTTCTAATGTGGGCCTAATCGCTCTTGAATGTGAAAGCCTTCTTACCAACTTTGTAGAATCCCCCAGTTTTCTTTTTCAAGATAATGGGGAATTTGTGATTCCGAGGCTTAATTCCAGCGATTGTGCAAACCTCACCATCAAACAAATTAACTTCTTTTCCCAAATCTTCAGGATCCAGATCGTATCGGAAAGCGTATCGAGCAAAATCTCTCTCAATTTCAGTTTCGTGTCTGGTCTTTCCTTCTTCGACTTGAACCGCTGTGAATTTACATCGTAAATCCTTTTCACTATAACTAATGGTTCCAATCTTGACATCAACGTCCCAATCCTTAGCCCATTTTTCTAAAGCTGTTTCCAATTCTGTCCGAGCCTGCTTGATGTTTGATTTGGTAAAAGCCATTCTTTTCTCCCTGATTTGATTAACAACGCATAACCTTTGTAACATGTATAATATAACAAATCTAGAGGCGATATGAAACATAAAACCAAAAAAAATAAACTTTTTATGCTATTAATTAACAATAACTTATGCATATGCATAACTTGTTGCTTACTAATAAGTTAGTATAAGCATAGCTAAAACGTTCTGCAGCGTATTGTGTGATGTACCACCCAGCTTTATGCTGAGGAACGCAGCACAGACGATTTTAGCTATAACTTGTTCTACTGTAATCGATTGTCGAAGATCAAAAAATAAGGCCCATCAACTTAAGTTGTTGAAGGGCCTATAGTTAGCGTAAACTATGTGTGAATCTTAAAGATCCAGCCCCTCCTGATAATTACCTTCTGCGAGGTCAATTGTATGTCCTGTAACAACTTGTCTCAATGCTGTCAAATTGTTATCATAATATTTGACTCTATCCTGAGCTGCGTATTCAGAATCCGACCATATCGGTTTTCTGGCTCTACGCTTTCCGGACTTCTGTTGGTCAATAAATGACCTTAAGGTCTCTAATGCATCGTCGACATCATTTGTAAATCGTGGTGCTGGCATACTATTTTTCTCCTATATTAAATATAGCCCTAAAAAAAATCTGTTACGTTCCTAGTAATTCTTCTTCTGGTACTTCTTCGATCGTAATTTCATCCTCTCTCTTATCTGGATCCTGTTCTATATAAAGATCATCTTTTATCATTTGCTTGATCTTATTCCTGAACTCTTCAGTTTGACTTCTCATTAATTTCATGAACTCTTTGTTCTTGAATTCAAATGTTTCTCCATCTAATGTTAATTGTGATTTCTGAACAGTTAGTTTCTTAATCAGCTTTTTAGCCTTTAGGAAATCAAACCAAGAATCTTCATCAATTAATCCCTTATCAAAGTAGATATTCAGTATAGCTTCTCTATATGGAGGGCCAAATCTATTCTTAATGATCTGTGCTTTTGAACTTACTCCAATAATATCCTTTGCTCCAGCTTTTATCTTACCAGCCGTTCTCAATCTTACTCTAACATCAGCAAAGAAAGGAACTGCATTTCCACCTGGAGTTGTCATAGGATCACCAAATACTACTCCGATTTTTGCTCTTAACTGATTCAAAAATACTAGAGCTATTCTTTGATCACCTATTAGCCTTGATACTTTTCTACATCCTTGTCCTAATAATCTTGGAACCATAGCTACTTGCTGGTTGCCCACCTCTTCTTCCATTTCCTTACGAGTGGATGTTCCAGCTATTGAATCCCAAACTATTGTTACAAGTTTCTTTCTATCATTCTTTCGAACTGATCTGATTACGGTTTCTATTGTTGCAAATACATCCTCAACAGTATCAACCTGCACATATGTAAGATTTTTTCTTGGATCTAAACCTAACATATTCAAAAATTCTATATTGGCAGCATTTTCAGTATCAATCAATACTGATATTCCGCCTTTAGCTGCACAATCTTTTAGGATCATATAAGCTAATAATGATTTTCCTGTACTTGGATCTCCATGAATTTCTGTTAACCGACCAACCGGAATACCTCCATTTCCAGTTGGATTATTCGAAATTACCATATCTAAAATAGTACTTCCTGTTGAGAGCCACTCCGTTACATCAGCTGGAGTATCATCTTCGCCTAAGACATAGGCTGAGCCCCCTATTTCAGATTTTAATTCGTCTATTAATATGTCATTGAGAGTATTTGGTGATGAATTGGAAGAAGTATCATCAAACTCTTCCGAAATCACTGTTTTTCTCTTTGCCATTTATTCGTCATTCTCCAACATTTTCTCAAAATCCTGTCCTATCTGGTCCATATCTGCTGCTGGCTTTTCTTCTTCTTTTTCGGAAGAACCACCAAACTTTTCAGTTCCAGTTCCTGGATTTTCCTTTTGACCCTGTGGTTGAGCATATTTTTCAAGAGACTCAATCAGTTCACTTTCAGGCTTAAGGTTATAAATTTCACTAATGTCTGGGCATGTATCTAAGAGCTTACTAATCTTACTCTTCGAGGGCGCACCTTTTTCTGTCTCTACCAAAGCATCAATCTTTGCCGATACTCCGTCCATTGCAAAAGCAACATCAGTTATCGGATAAAGCTTGCCAGATTGATCTGGTGAAACTACATGAACTTTAATATCTACTCCTCTTTCAGGATCTGTAATATCAATATCTTGTTCACCAAACTGAACTGCAATTTTCAATAATTCGTGATGAAGTGTTGGACTATATCCCCAAAATCTAACACCTGCCTCCTCTTCTCCTCTAATTACTACTGGAGAATATACTCTCAACTTTGGTAGTAACACACTAAGAGTTAATCTTGTTTCTTCATTCTTAGTTCTCTTATACTCTTCTAATACTTCATATCCAAATTTGCAGATGACACATTCACCATCTCCATGTTTTCTTGGACAGAGATAATTTCGTCCTGCAACTCCATAATGGAACCACATTTCCAAAAACGGATTGTCTTCATCAAACTTATACGGAACAATTCTTGCAAGAGCTTCAGCTTCTGAATCGCCTGCATCCAAACGCCATAGCTTATCGCTTCCTCCACCTCTTCTTTGATCTGGATTATCCTTCTCTTGCAATGCTGCTTTGATTAAATCTAAATTCATCCTTCTACCTCCTTAAGTGTGTATACTCCTTTTTGCTTCCTATACTTATAATCATTTTTTATTGACTTTGTAAACTATCTCCTCTGATAAACGTAACTTTTATCATCTCCATATATGATCAATGTAATCTCATCTTTCAGCTCATATGTCATATCCCAAATAAAAGTATTATGTGGTTCATATTGCTGAATAACAGTTCTACTTATATTGGCATATCCTCTTACTCTGAATTGTAATTCAGTTGCATCAACATTCCAGAATCCATAATATATAATATCATTCGGATCACCTGTATTTACGAATCTTTCAAAATAACTAGCATCTACAAGTGATAATTTTTCAAATCCTTCTTGGAATTCATATACCCAATCGCCTATCAGCTGTGCGTGGTACTCACTAATTTCTTCTTTTGTTTCTTGTGGTCCTACTAAAGTATCTGGAATCTGCCCACAAGAAACAAAAGCAAGCAGAGTTACTAAACAGATACATCCAATTTTATTCCCGGATGACATTCATAATCTCTCAATTCAAAGTCTTCATAAACAAAATCGTCTATGCTTTGACCCCTATTATTAATTATCATTTTCGGCAACGCAAACGGTTTCCTCTTAATCTGTTTTTTTAACTTATCAATGTGGTTATTATAGATGTGTATATCCCCGCCTACCCAAATGAATTCTTCAGGAACCATATTTACGACTTGAGCTACCATCATAGTTAATAGAGCATAGCTAGCTATATTGAATGGAACGCCTAATCCTACATCACAGCTTCTTTGGTATAGCTGACATGATAGAGCTCTTTGTGGCCCTTTCTTCATTAAGTTTGTAGTTCTACCTATTCCATTATTTATAAATTTTGGAAATCTTTCGTATATTAAATCATATTTTTCTTGCTTACTCAATTCTCTACTCCAAAACTGAAACAACAAATGACAAGGGGGTAATTTCATGTCTTTTGCTTCGCCTGGATTCCAAGCTGAAACTATCATTCTTCTATCATTTGGATTTGTTTTCAATGCTTCTATGACTTGTGCTATCTGATCTATAGTTTCTATAGTATGCTTGTAAGATTTTCTATTCTTTCTTCTTACTATTTTATCTATAAAAACATGCTTCCATCTTCTCCATTGCTTGCCATAGATTGGCCCTAGATCTCCATCCGCGGATGCCCATTCGTCCCAAATAGTAACTCCATTATCATTCAAATATTTGATATTCGTATCACCTTTCAGAAACCATAGCAGTTCATATATTATAGATCTCAAATGCATTTTCTTTGTAGTTAAACAAGGGAAACCATCTTGAAGATTGAATCTTGCTTGATATGCAAAAAGAGAGATAGTACCTGTACCGGTTCTGTCTCTCTTTTGAACACCCGTTTCTAAAATATCTTTTACCATCTTTTCGTATTGCTTCACTTGGTCTCTTTCTCCTTTGTCATAGCGATGTTCAAATTCATTACTTTATAACCAGCTGAAACTATTTTAGTTTGTTCTCTTCTTCCTTCTTTAAACCAATCTCCCCAATTCATCCATTTTGTAGCTTTAGTTTCAAATCCAGGCTTATCGAATGCTTTTGGATCTTTCACTTCTACTACAAATAGATGTAACTTGCCCGACCAGAAATTTCCTAATGCGAATAGCTTTTTTGTATTAGACATTCTCAAACCAAGCTCTTCTTTAGCCTCTCTAACGGCAGCGGTTGATGGAGTTTCACCCTTATCAATTCCACCTTTGCATAATTGCCATCTTGTTCCACCAAACTTAGGATTAGAGGGTTGCATAAACATCATGAAAATCTTTCCATCTTTTATGTAAAATGGAATCATTGCTGCTCTTACAATTTTTTCATCTTCTTCTTGGTATGTCTCTTTTAGTTTCATGAGCTCTCATCATTTTTAAAGTGTCCAACAATTCCTCAAAACTATAAACAACAGGAATTCCCAGGCTTAAAGCGAACTTAACTTCTCTATCTCCACCAGGTGAGTCACCTGGCAATCTCCAGAGTATATCACACACTCTTATCCAATCAAAATCCATTTCCATCCAAACTTCATATTCCTTAGCTTTATGAATATTCTGAAAATGAGAATAATGTGGACAAAAGTAATTAATTCCTGCATCGATACATTGATCTGCTGCAATCATTGCTTTGTGAACGTTTATTGCTGTATCGCCTACTGATAACGGTGCTGCTAAATAAACTTTGAACATTTAATACCAATCTACTTTCCCCGTGTGAGGATCTATCTTACACAACGGATACATATCTACCATCGAAGTCTTTATCACTTCCCTAATTAAACTATAAACAATACCAATACATATTAATACAATCCACCACATTTCTATACCTCTTTTGCCTTATCATCCCAAAATTCATCAGCATTCACTTTACGAGAAGTTCCGAATTTTCTTCCAGGAATATCTTCATTAACTGCATCGAATGTCAGATCTAATTCTTTTGCACACCATTCTACAGCCTGAGTTAGATAATCATGACCACCTTCTTCATCAGATCTACAAGTCCATAGAATCACTCTTGCACCTTCATCGATTTCTTTTTTGAGAGCATCTATGATTTCCCATCTTGGTCTTCCTATCCAAGGGAAATTTGCTTCACATAGAGTACCATCAAAATCTACTGCTATTACTTTTTCGTCCATAAAGCTCCTATTTTATCAAGCCAAAAACTTGGCCATTTCTTACCACTGATTTTTCTAACTCCAAGATGAAAAGCTGGAATTAGTGCTGCTAAAAATATCCAAAGATACGGATGAATAAGTAAAATAGCAAAAGTAGTGTGCAAAGGATAAACAGACATTCTTTTACATGCGTGCCACAAATCTTCAGCAAACCATTTAACATACTTCCATCTCCCTGGATAATAATCTGGTTTATGAAAGTCAGGCATTCCATTTACTGTAGAATCTCTGGCTCCATCCCAAAACCATGACCAATACAAAATCAGCACTGCAAATATAGATATGCACCAACTAAATGTTGCAAAGTTAAGCAGCCATAGCATACATCCTCTCCGGCTCAGGGTCTTCTTCAAATTCAGATTCTTCAGCGAATGGTCCTATTTGTATGAATACATCGTAATCATTGCTGTCAATTTTGAATTGATTTCTAGACTCTCTGATCAATTTTATATGAGGGAATTTTCTCACAATAGCTCTATATCCCTTCATTTTTAGTTTTAGTTTTATCATTAATATCTCCCCATTGTACTTTCCAATAAATATCTATGACTCTCGAAGATAGCTATAAGATTTTTTCCCATTATTTCTATCCCTTTCCTGAATTGAACTCTTTCCTAAGAATCTTGTATGTCTTGAATCTACTTGCTTTAGCCAAAGTTATCTTTTCTTTTTCTCTATCTTCAAAGATCTTCTTAGCTCTTTCATTCTTCTCTCTCTGACTTTCAATAACTATAGCAGAGATCTGTTCATCTGAAGCTTCTAAGAACCAAGCTGGAAAATCAACAGTGATATAGCTAGCTTCAGAATAGTAGGTCTCGTGCCCTTCAACTGAAATTATTGTGTCATTTGTGAAAGGTCGTTTCCCAAAGTCTTCAATTGTAACACCTTCAGGATTAAATCTAAAATTCTTGCCAATAGGACTTATAGTTCGCCTAATGAATCTAGCTACATCAGTGATTCTATTATTCATTTCACAAAATATCTTAAGCTTTTCTGTTCTATTAATCATCTTTTTCTCCTTCTCTTTCATCAAAAACTTCTTGTCTTTAATCAATCGCCCTAGATGTTCCCAATCATCGACATCATCAAATCCACAAAAATAACAACATAATACTATCAGTCCAAAGATCTATCCAAGAGGGAAAACTATTCCAACTACAGCGCTGCATATAACATCTTCTAGGATGACATATCCTTTGGATTTCAATATTAATTGCCAGCAAAATCTTGCTGCTCTGCAAAACCTAACAAAAAATGTATTGCCCAATCCATTATGAAACCTCACTTTCTACGTATTCTGTAAATTTGCGCCATTCAGCTCTTTCCTTCACACTTCTTGTCTTACCAAATCTAACTGAAATCCAGTTAGGCTTCTTTGGTTTGCTCAACAACTTCATTCCCGATTGATCAAGGGTAAAGTCTGACTTAACTGAGTTGCAGGACTTGCATGCTAGTACTGCATTGCTCCAAGAGTTTTTTCCACCCTTAGACCTTGGTTGAACGTGATCAATTGTAGCATCGCCCCTTGAAATTCTCTTTCCACAATACTGACACTTTCCACTATCTCTTTCATAGAGTGAAGCTCTGCAGAATCTGATTTCATATCTTGGTATTCCATTGTATCTTGTAAGCGCAACAACTGAAGGCTTGAAATGGATGTTCTTAGCTGAACTTAGAATTTCATACTGATTTTTATCCAATTCACAAGATTTAGATGTCCATATTGAATAATCCATTGCTTCGAATTCATAAGCAACTGTTTTGCCAGATATTGATTTCATTTCATCGGGAACTATTACATTTGCAGCTCCTACGAAAACCAATCCTATTGCATCTCTAACAGTTGTTATATGTATTGGAATCCAGCTTCTGTTTAGCACTAGTACATTGTGCAGTAAAACCTTTCTAGCGTTCATCATTAAACCACTCCATCATAGAAGTTCAGTTGCTAACCCGCATTCGTATGCATTTCCTCCTCTAAGCAGTACTTCTCCCTGTTCTTTTACTAATTCTTTCCATTCATATGCACTTTTGTTTGAGACATTTTCATATATATTATAGCATATATCTTCAGCTGTTTTGACAAATTCTGCATTCGCCAACATTGATTTAGTTGTATCGTCTTCCCGCGCGTATCCCCGCGGAAATGAAGCTTCATGAATTAAAAATACTGTGTTTGTATAACATTTTCTATTCTGTCCTGCACAAAATATATTTACTGCCGAGGAACCACAAAAACTCAATGCTTTAGTAACAACAGTAATTCCATCTCTTATCAAGCTTACTAGATAATCATGAAAAAACAATGATAAGTAAAGATCACCACCTTCAGATTCTAGTTCAATAGTTAATTTTTCTAAACTTATACCTGCCGTTCCGCTTCGAAAATGCTCTAGTTCATCATAAGCATTCATTATTTCTTTATTATTGATCTTTTTTAATCTTATTACCGTCTCCATTTAGAGTTCCTTATAGAAAAAGGGGTCTAGTATACAATACACCATCCCCCATTAATTTTATTCCTTTATATATAATCAATTTAGCGCTCTATATAAACTCCCAATGATCAATCTTTTCTCTTTTCTTATCTTGCAAAGCCAAGAATGATTGTTTCAATGATTTCTTTTTTGATGCTGAATCTGCAGCTATTAAAGCCTGATGTATGGTCCAACACATTTTATTACTTTCGTGAGGTTTGCACAACTGAGTACATTTTGAGAACTGTTCTTCATCTTCTATGATTGACATAACTTTCTTTCTTTTGTTTATGTCATTCCATATTTGTTTGAAAGTCTGTTTGTGCAATGATCCATAAGAATATCTTTCATGTCCTCGATGATTTGGACAAACATAGACTTCACCATCTGCTCCTATACAAGGAGATATTTGAGAGCCTAAACATTTCTCATATGTTCTACCAAGTAGCTTTGGGTCATTTTCTAAGTCTTCAAAATGGTAACCATTCATCTGAAATTTATCACCTAGAATATCTCTTGCTTCATCTAACAGAGGATTTACTTTCTCCTTCCAGAATTTAGCTTGTCTTTGAATCCCACCTTCTCTTTCAACATTAACAATTTCAGGTTTGTATTGGCAATAGTCTACATCTGAATCTCTAAACCATTCAGCAAAATCAACTATTCCATTATATGTATCGGGAGTTATAACGAAACCAACTCCAATATCCATTTGATTTGGGTGCCAAGATTTTTCTTTAGTACCTCTACCCATAGGATATACTGCTAGCTCATCATGTGTACTCCACCAATTTGTTCTCTTATTCGATCTCTTATTCAATAATATAAGAAGATTTTCAAGAGCTCTATTCCAATCATTTTTACCCTTTACAGTTCTTCTTATAGAATTATACGTATCAGGGTCTCCTGCATCAATTGAAATTCTAACCCAAGTCATATATTCTAATAGCGTATCAAACAAATCAAATGTATGTAACAAAGTCCCATTAGTAAACATTCCCATCTTGACTCCATTCTTGCCAAGATATTCAATGCATTCTTTTAAAGCTGGGTTTGCTGTTGGTTCTCCTCCTCCTGTCCAATTCACTGCTCTAACTTTCATATCAATAAGTTCTTCACAGGTTCTCATCATCAAATCTCTTGACAACATATTTCGATTGAAAGTTGGAAAACCTTTCGATTCAGGTAGATGTATGTGACCACTCAAACAGAAGTGGCATGAATGATTGCATGAATTAGATGGATCGAATTCAACTAACACGGGGGATGTGCTACCGGTTTCAAGATGTTCAATAGCCCTGTCGACATTAGCGATTACTTTATCCTGAGGTGCAAATATTTTCATCTATCGCCCTCCAATTTCTTCTATTCCAGCGCCTTATAATTATAAGTATCTGGGTCACCAGCATCAACTGAAATTTATCTGAACAGTTGTCTAACAATTTTCCTCTTGGTGCTTTATCACCTATCATGTCAAATACTTTCTATATTTTTTGAACAGCCCTGTTAAGTATGTCAATGATAATCCCTCAGGCATATAGTCTACAAACGATTTGAAATCATTGTTTTTGATAGATTCTCTAACTTTTGTAGCACTGACCGAATCAGGATCTCTCTTCAATTCATTCACCTTAACTTTTACATTATCATGATCCCAATAGTTCTTGAACATTCCCTTATATCCACCAATTCTATCGGTACCAGCATAAACATTTACTTCACCGACATTATTCAAGTCTACAAATTCATCTATTAAGCCTGGAATAAATCCTGATTTAGCTGAATGAATCATGACCTTATTGCTTTTGACAAATTTAGCTAGTACATTAGCTCTGATCTGATGTGGGAAAGGATTTCTGTTCTTGTCTAATTTTTGTCCTGCTACAAACACATACACTTTATTATTCTTCATTAGAGCTTTTCTGATTAATTCAATATGCAATCTTTGAGGAGGCTGGAATCTACCTACTAACACTCCAATTTTTACATTAGTTCCTCCTTCGTGCAATACTCCTATTTCATTTAACTTTTCAATAACAAATTTTTGAAGATTATAATCCTCATTCAGCTTATTCAAATTTCTTTGACCAAAGAATATCCTCAACAGCTGAACCGCTGTACCTTCTGGAGTATTTTCACTTACTCTCTGAACTAATTTGAGATAGTCATTGAGCTCTGTTTCTATGTCTAAGAAAGTTTCATAAGTCTTTCGAATATGAACTGGATCATGTTTTACATCTCTCTTGAATGAGCCTCTCTTAACCTTGAGTACTTTTTCCTTTCCTGTTTTGTCAAATTCTCTTTTGAGCTTATTCAGACTCTTGATAGCTTTCTTTATTTCATTGACGAAACTGTTTCTTGCTGAATTAGCTTTAGTGAATTTGAATCCATTATCTTTCAAGTACCTGAGAATCTTCTCATTCGCAGTAGCTGATTTATATTTGTTGTTGATAATTTTTACTATACCAACGGACTTCAAACCCTTGATACCAAATACTTTTTCGGCAACTGAATGTTGAAATGTTCTCATTACTCCAGGAACAAAACTTCCTGCTGGTCCTGCACCTGACATTGCCATTTCTCTGTAGTACCAAAGGAATTTATTAATAATAGGGAAGACCGATACTATCTTAGATAGCTCTCCTGTTTTCAGATCTTTTATTACTACACCCTCTGGCCAACTTCCTCCTACATTATTTCCTTTATCATCAAATACTGGTGGTTGTGCCATCGCTCCTGCTGATAGCTTATTTAGGATAGAATCTATTAGTTTATCCTTTATATCCAGTTGTAAATTAGATATTTGTTTAGTTAAACTTTCCTTTTCTCTTTTTATTTTATCCTTATCTTTTCCAACAGCCCTGAAAGTTAACACATCATAATTAGAAGAATCCTTAAAAGTTTTATTTTTTTGTTTCATTAAGTCTTCTAATTGATTAATATCATTTCCAATGGAGAGCTTATACTTGTTACTTCTAACTACTTCCTTTCCTGAGAAGCTATAAGTAACAGTCTCAATGCTCTTATCTATTTTCTTTGATTCAGGATTATAGTAGTATAAATCTATTTTAGCCTTAGTAGGTCTAAGCTTTTTAATCAATGAATTGAATGCTGCATCATGAACGATAATATAATTATCTCCATATTCTATAGCATTGGGTATAGTTTCGAATAGCACTTCACAACCCACATAATCACCAGGCTTCAACTGCTTTTCAAGTACGTCTTTGACACTGAGCAATGCAGCGACAGCACTCCTAATAGGATTATACATTGGCTTCCCAGGCCAATCTTTCGTAGAATGTTTATGATCTGGTTGACCCTTCACATCCCTAGAAAAATATAGTTTTCCTTTATCATCTAAGCCAAATCCTAAGTTTGCAGATCCATCAAACTTTACACTCAGCTCTAATGATTTGTCTTTATTATTCAACCTTCTGACAAGATCTAGAAACTTGTCAATTTTAAGGTCGTTTATATGCTGAATTCCTTCTAGTATCAAAGAACTTCTCCTATGATATTTTTAATAAATATCATCCTATTTGTTAATTAATCCTTCTCTATAACATTCGCTCAAAAACTGATTGACTCTAGCTTCAGTTGTATGGAAATTCATAGCATGAACTAGAGCTTCATTTGCTATTTTCTGCATAGTTGTATCGTCCTTTAAAAGATTTGGTATGATATATCCCAATGACAAAGGATCTTGGAACTCAAACATATGTATACCATTTTCAAAGGGATGTGGCATGTGAATCAGATTTCTTCTAGTTACCAATAGACATCCACATGCTAGCGATTCCCAAAATCTAGCCGAATTACATTCATGTGCACCATGTGCATCAACTGCTATTTTCGACAATGCTAAAACATTATAATAATCAGGATGATCTCTGTTACCCGTATCGATATCTTGTCTATCTGGAACTCCTCCATATAACTGACCAATCACTGAATTTTCTAAATCCATATCATTCAGTTTATCTTCTATTTCTCTACGCCAGGGCTTTGTACTATCATGAGGCCCAAACATACAAGCTACGTCAAATTTTCTATCTTCCCATTCATTGGGATTATGAATATATCTATTTTCGATAGCGAATGGAAATGGCTTAACATTCTTAGGATGATCTACATCTAACCGCATTTCTCTTTTGAAATACAATGGATATTTTTTAGGATCTTCTATATATGGGTGAGTATCCTCTCCATCTATAAAAACTGTCTTCTCTGGTCTATCTATACTTTCTACAAGGTCCGATCTAACGGCTTGATTGGACGTTTTTACTACTAGATCGGCCGTTTCACGGCCGTACTGCAAGATATCTGCGTCGTTAGCCAATTGATGTGAATAATCTAACCCGGAGGCATAGTTAGACGATTCTGCAGTAAAAACTTCTACTTCACCTTTTGCTTGTAGAATATGAAGACCTTCTATTAGAGTAGCACCTGAAAAATCATAGTGTGGACTCTGTATGATTAAAATTTTAATAACCTTCATTTAACTGATCCTCAAATAAAATATTCAATTTAACATTAGGGTATTCGTCTATAAACATGTCTAGTTTTTTCTTACTCAATGAATAAGTGTATTTCGATTTCATATCAACGGTTGCCTTGTTATAAGAGCACTGTCTCGTTCATACGATGAAGAAGCTCGATTCTTCTCTCCTTCATTTGCAACATCTTCTGGAATTACTATAGGCAGACCATCATTGCTTGTTGTATTGAGCATCTTATAAGCTGGTGAAGGTTCTTTCCCTCTCGACTTAACTGCTATCAATTCAGTATGCATAATATCTTTCTTGGTCCATTTATATTCTCTAAATCTATTCGTGTCTAGCTTAAAATCACATTTTACTAAACCCTGATCATAGTAAAGATTATCATCTTTCTTGAAATAGTGGAACCAATCTTCTGATAATTTAGTTACATGTGTTGGATCTCTATCATAAGCTTCATTTGAGAAAGGCATTTCAGCTACAAATCTGCCGCCATCTCTAAGGACTCTGAATATTTCATTCATTAGATTTATTAATGGATTTTCTCTAATCATTCGCATTGGGTTTGTTATGATTGTAGATTTATCTGCTCCTGCTACTGGGGGTATATTGTATGAATTTATATCAGGCTTCCAAATACATTTTGGAATATGTTCTAGAACATCGTAAGCTTGCACTATATCAACAGATTTATCTCCAAATGGTAGATTTTCAAATCCTAAATTTATTATGAGATCAGTACAATTAGATCTCATAATATCTACACCAATATTCTCATACCCATCCATATCTCTTCTGTTATTCCCACATCCTAGTTCAATGTGCACGCGGGATTTTTCACTCATTTTCCCATTCCTTTCATATCTTTGGTCCTTTTGTATCAATTGTCGCTGGTAGTATTTTAGTCTTTTTCTCTTTCTCTTTATTGAAGCATAGATCAAATTTCTCTTTAGCTAATCTCTCTTCTTCATTTTTTTTCAATGTCCTTTTCGAATGATCCATCAAAGCTACATTAGACCAGGGATGAGATTGATGTCCAAGATTGAAGCATAGATCAAATCTTGAAGGTTCAAATAAATGAGAAATTCTACCAACACCAAACCACATTGGTTTTACATACATTGTGTTACCAGATTTTTCTACTATTGATTTGACATAACCATCTCTAACAAAGAAAGCATCTGATCCTGCTAATGAACAACCCACGAGAGAATATCCCTTTTTTGTAGCTATCTCATTTAATGATAGTAAACTTGATCCATAGAATGATGCTCCATTCCAACATGAGTACTGAGTATCTTTGTTATAAGGAACTCTAAGATCTACATCATATGGAATGGCCGAATTATATTCTATGCAAATTACTCTTGGCTCTATACATTCTATAGCTTCCCATATATAACTGTCATTCCAATCTACATCTATTACTAGTAAATCATAATCTAGATCATCTTTAGAATAATCACTGATGATTTTATCTATATTATCTCTATCGACCAATTCGTGCATAATGTCAAGATCATCTCTATTGTTATAATATTCAGATCTCTTTGCTGCTCCTTCAATTACTTCAGCATCTCCATCTATCCACAAACCTTTCCATCCCAAATAGGATAGGCGATACAGAGTATTATTCTGCATACCTTCACCACATCCAAATTCAATGAATCTCTTACTCTTTGTTTCAATTCTTCTGAATATTTCATCGAGCATTCCATCTTGATCATGCATAGAACACACAGAAAAACCGTAGCCACTTAATTTATTCATATGCCTGGCTTCGGCTCTAAGTTCTTGCCAATATCTGTAAGCTTCTAGTCTTTCACTCATGAAACCTCCTTCAATATCATAACAAAAAAATGCACCAGTATAAAATACTGATGCATAATTGTTAATGATAATAACTACTTATCTATAGTTTTCGATGTCCTGAATTAGCGATCCAATTCCTCTTTCTACTTGTGCTATCAAATCAAGAAACTTTGTGTTCCAACCAGAATAGAGTGCTACATTATGGTCGTTAATTGCAACTTGAGATGTTCCATAGCCTGAAAGATCCACTGTGTGGAGATAAGCATTTGGAGCAATCTTCTTGTATTTCTTCCAAGAATCGTTCACTGACAATGAAGATCTGAAATAGAATCCTGTACTGTAGCATTGCATATCAGAAAGAAGAATTACACGATCAACCGATACTCCTGATCTGATCAATGCTTCAAATGCTTTGTATGCATTTGTTGAATGACCAACATCTTTCTTTCTCATTTCATCAATAAACTTCATTGCCGAAATACCTTCTGAAGAAACTGTCGCTACTCTTTCTCCAAAGATTATACCGGCATTCTTCTTTGAAAGCTTATCAGCGATTGAGTGAAGAACTAAAGCTATGTCCATATTTGTAACTGAAGATCTATCAGAAATTGGTGCAGTCATTGAACCTGAGTGATCCGACATAATAACTGTAGTACCTGGCAATTGAGTAACATTCTTAATCGAAATTTCAAATGCATCTTCAATAGCTCCAATCAACTTTCTAAGATTAGATTTATCAGGTGCCTTAAGTACTCTTGCAAGTTCAGAGGCTGGTGGATGGCCATCGTAATACATACCTCTATCTTCACGGCCTGTTGCTACCTTAGACAATTCTCTCCAAGCAGAGAAGAATCTAAATGGGAACTGCTTGCTATTCAAAACTGCCTTTTCATTTGTTAGCTTTTCAACTACCAAATCAATAGCTTCATTAGAAATATTTGCTTCCGCAAAGTTTCTAAGGTTTCTAAGCAATGCCATATATCCCATTACTGGAATTGTTTCTTCCCAAATTTCAGCCTTTTCTCCTTCTGTCTTTTTGCCACCAGCTGAAAGGTTTCTTTCCCATGTGTTAGCGGATTCAAGCTCACCATTCATAAACTTCTTCCAAAGATCGGCTTGTTTCTGATCATCTGGCTTTGGGTGACAAACGTTGAATACATCATACAAGTTAACCGACTTACCAACTCCCTTGTACTTCATAAGAGCATAAGCGTCAAACTTTTTGAGAGTATCTGCCAAACCCTTCTTGATTGAGTTAGGAACAACTGCCTTTTCACCTTTTTCTGTGAAATATGTTCCAATCAATGCAAGAATTTCTGCTGGTTCATCAGCTCTCTGTACAATTCGAGGTGTCCACTTTCTTACGAAAGGCTTTACTTCGTTAATCAATGAAGCATGTCCTAAAACAAATACTGGTGAAGATCTGAAATACATTACATTTCGAGTATATGCGGCAAGCTTCATCAAGAATTCAGGATCCTTTTCTCCACATTCCTTAATATCAGCCAATAATGCAGCTGTATTATCTCCATAGAACTTCTTTTCATTGATCAAGGAGCTCATAACTCTAGTTGCAAGTCGTTCCTTGTATGGAAGTGTATAAGCTTTTCCACCTTCTTCGTTGAGTGTTTCTGTGATATCGTCAGATGTGAATGTCTTCTGTTCTGACTTCTTTGGTGATACCTTGGCAAATTTTGCCATTTTGTTGCCTCCTTTTTATAGGGGGGTTATGTTGTGTGATTCTAATTCTTTTCTTGACATCTCTCTACCAATATGCCATCCTTCACAAAAAGGACAGGGATATGGTTCAAGAGGTTTCTTATATTTTCCTGACATTAATATGCTACTTTTTAAAGCAGTTTCAAAGTTCTTGTAGTCTATTTTTTCAGTACAAGAGTTTGCTATACCTGCTTTCCTTGCAGCATTCAAATGTAATTGTTTAGTTTTATTATCCATTATTCCATGTAATCAACATCATCTATCAATTCTTCTTTTCCTTCAGGCTCTATTTCTAAAGCTGAAAAATTCTTTAATTCAAAGTCGCGCTTATATTTCTGATGCATTATATGCTTAGCATTAGTTTTACTCCATGCTCTTACAACTCCTGCACACATACCATAATGCCTCCAGTGAGCTGTTACGAAATATATTTTCATCATAAAACCTTTCAATAAAAAAACTGGCCATCTCAATGAGACAGCCAGCTACGTCACTCCTATAGGAATGATATAATTTGCTTAGTCTGCTGAGTATTGGTGATGAGAGTGCTGTTTGGTACTGGCGTGTGCCAGTTATATGAAGTAACTCTACATCTTGCTACAGCATAAAAATTTCAAGATTGCATTGGTCCAGTCCGGAGTCCACCATAATATTATAGCTTGTTTAGAGGCAATCTACCTCTTCTCTCTATCGAGAAGATTTATTTTAATTTTCTTATTAGAAGATGATCGGTCAGAGGATTTTCAGTAACTTGGTATATTCATCCACTGAGAAGAATGAATTACAGTTTAACTTTGTTCACCTGCAAACTGTCCAGTAAATCAGGCTCCGGTTTAACCACATTAACTCCCGAACCGGCGGAAAAAGGAGTTCAATAATTTCTCAATGTTTAGCTTAGCTTCATCAAACTCCACTATCTAAACGGAAAGATTATTTTAATTGTTCGCTTTTTGAAGTATCTCTGTTCCTTGCTTTCTAATATTTGTAAGAATTGGAAGTTTAATTGACGACGGGTATCTCTTTTATCTGTTTGAAGTAACCCATTGTCTTGCTATCCAATATTATTTATTAATCCAATTGTTCCATTTTTTAAACCGGCCGATGAAGAATTAGTGGCTAGAGTGTCTATTTCCATTAGAAGTAACTCATGACCTTGCTTTCATAGGAATATATAAATAAATATAATCAAAAAATCGCAGGATATAAACTATTTATCTTTTTCTTGAATTCTTTTTTGTTCCGCTGTTTCTTTTTCGTGAAGCCTTTTGCATCTTTACTCTATTTGCGTGCTTAGCTTTAAGTTTAGTGATGTTAGACTTTCTTATTCCTTTGTCTAATGAAATTCTATAGCTTTCATAAAGCATATCATCTGAATTCATTCCTATAAACTCAGAATAAAGTCTTCTGTATTCTTCAATAGACCTGATTGATGGAACTATTGGTCTCACCTTTTTCTTTGGTTTATCATCTTTTTTAAATTCGATCATAGTTGGATCGATTTGTGTGGGTATTAGTGTTTCTCTTTCAGCCATTTAAAAATTCCAATTTTTTTATAAGTTTATTTTCTTCTTTTTCAGTTATTCTAATTAGATTAAATCCATTATTTCTTGCAAGAGTATTTTTGTATTGATCATTTTTCATACGTAGTTTATGATCATGAGGTTTATTTTCTAATTTACAATGCCAATATAGACAAGCAAGACAGAGAAACACACATTATCACTATTGATTTAAGAATTCAGGAATCATTCTTCCCTTTGTGATTTCATACTTCTTTAACAGTTGCTTGCGTTCTTCGTAGTCGTGAGAATGTGCTAATGTGTATTTCTCTGTCCACCTATATCTTGGAGCACCATCTCTTTGGTATTGCCACCACATGTCATTAATTTCAACATCAGCAGATGATCGTTGTATCGAATAAAGCATAAATTCTTCCATATTATAGAACCCTAATTGAGTATCTTCATACATTTCTACTAACCTTTTATCTTCTTGCCTGTATTTTAAAACTTTGTCTTCTATTGGAAGAATCTTATTGAGCATATCTTTCTTGAATATCATACAATCAGTCATTGGAAGTTCATGATCAGGCAACAGTCCGGCCCCAAATGATTTTCTGCTCTTTTGGAAGTCCTCTACCCAAAGTTTAAATCCACCATCTGTAAAAAACCAAACATCAAAATTGAATAAGACGACGATTGGTCTATATCCTATTGAAGCATATCCTAATCCTTCATTGAAAGCATCAAGAGCACCCAGGCCATACCCTCTGTTCTCTTTGATATGTATGAAAGAATTCTCGCCAATGCCAGAAGGAAGTTTATCTTCATCTCCATTGTAAACAGTAGTAATCCACAACTGGTCCCCATATACAAAATTATACCTCAAGATCTCAAGGTTGATTCTATAATCTAATTGTCTATCATTCCCTATCAAAACGATGTGTATATCATCTGGATTAAACATTAATCCATTGTTCCACATTGACAACCTTCTCGCATTAGAGCTTGAATTGTACAATCGCAGATTGTTCGAACACTTAGTTCTATATGAGGAGCAATCTGTTTCGTATAGTCAGCACACTGCCCACCATTCATTGCTTTAAGCTTTTTGAAATATTTAGAATGAATAGAATCTTCTCTTATCGATGATACGTAGTAACCATCTTCCAAATATTGAATCTCATCCATTGATTCAAATTCATCATAATAAGTTCTATATATATCTCTACTATTAGCAGTGCTCCAGTAATCCTTGCCATATGAAAATAATAGAGATTCTTTTACATCTTCAAAGTGAGCGAGGAAATCTATTCCCAGATCTTCTAATACTTTAGAAATTGTTGAAAGTATGTCATACTTCATATTTCTATGAGGCAAACATACCAATATCTGTTGATCATCATTTTTGTAGCGCCAATCATTTACAATTTGCTGACACATTCTATATGTCTTACCACTTTGTCTTCCTGAATATTCTAGATACATTATATTCCCGGGTTTGTAGTTATAATTCTACTTGTCAATTGAATCTGTAAATCTCTCATTGTAATTTCACTCAATAACAAACTTCTACAATGAGGGCAAACTTCTATAGGTATTCCTATCATTTGACCCTGGCTATTTGTTATTGGAAATGTCAAGCCAATAGGTTTGGAATCTAGATCATCTACTAATTCATATCCACAAGCCGAACATTCCCATTTTACTTCTGGCTCAGTTATTTTATCTGGCATTTACCATCTCCTCTATAATTCCATGCAACATCATTTCCGTTACCATTTCTATTTGGCCATAGTTTCTTGACTTGAAATGAATATGCTTATCAACCTCATTTGTTTTAAATCCATTGAATCCAGATATTCCAAAAACAGTCATATCTGTGTTCGTGTAGTATTCAGCTGGCAGTGTTATATCAGGAGATTCTCCGCTTGATGATATTGCTATCAACAAATCATCATCATTTCCTGCACATTTAATCTGTAACCATCTCAAATACATCTCTTCAAAACCAAAATCATTAGCTAAGCAAGTTATGAGAGGATACGATGTCAATACTTCAGCATTTCTAAAACATCTCTTAGTTAAGTCATTAGCTATATGATCACATATAGCTGCAGATCCTCCATTGCCTATGAGAAATATTCTTTTAGAATCCTTCATTAAGATATATAGATCTTTTAGCATTTGGTTGCCAAGCTTGTCATTATATACTTCTTGGAAAGTAGTGCTTATATGAGCATAGAATTGCAAAAGATTTTCTGGAATATATTCTTCTTTTACCATATTATCCGCCAGTTTTTATATACGTCTTCAGCCCATATTCTAGTCAATTTATATCCCTCATTTTTTGCTAAATTGTTTTTAAATTTATCATTCTTCACAGCCTTAGGTAAAGAATGCCAATATTCACCATCTACTTCTATCAACATATCATAATCTGGCAAATAGAAATCGAATTGCTTACTCTTAATTCTTTTTTATTTTTCAAATCTAACACTCATTTGCTTAAGTTGACTCTCAACAGCCAACTCAGGTTTTGTATTATGAATTTTCATTGAATTAAAAGAACCATTCCTATGTTTTTTAATCATATTATCTGATATTGTTCTTATAATTTAAAATTACCAGCGATATTCCTCACAATTCAATAACACTCTACTACCATAAGGATCAAATCTAACAGGCATATATCTCACACTATCAGATACTTCACATACTTTTTTAATCACTTTGGACTTCGAAGCCACAGGGCTATAAGCAATAAAAAAACCTCCGCCGCCAGCTCCAGTAATCTTTCCGCCATACATACCAGCACTTTCTGCTACTTCATAGATTCTATCTATAAAAGCATTTGAAATTCCTCTGTTGAATGTTTTCTTTATAGCCCAGTTTTCTAACATAGCTGCACCAAATGCATCATAGTTTCTGTCAATAGCTCTTCCATATAGCATATTAGCCAGGTCGACATTCTTTGACATCTGATCTATTTTCTCTTCATCGGAGTTTTTGAAATCTTTTGATTGCTCGCTCAATATTGATGATGAATCTCTTGTTATTCCTGTATAGAACATTTGAATATTTTCTGATAATTCAAACAATTGCTTATCATTATAGCCTATAGACGTAACGGATGTATACGCTTCATCATCCTTGAATTGCATATAATTCAATCCACCATAAGCTGCAGCAAATTGGTCTTGATAGCCAATGGGTTTTTTGCATCTATCAATTTCTATATGACATGCTTGTTCGGCTAATACTCTTGCTTCTTGAGGCTTTCCTTCTAATGTATACAGAGCATTCAATAGCCCTACTAGAAAACTAGATGATGATCCTAGTCCTGTGCCTCTAGTTGGAATATCAGCCCAGTTTATAATTTCAAGGCCATAGTTAATTCCCATGAAGTCAAGAGTTTCTCTAATGAAATCATGTTTTATGTATTTTATATCTTCTACTATTTCATTTTCTGAATATTTGAGGTAAATTTTATTGTCATATCTTTTCTTTACGAGAACATATACATACTTGTCAATAGTAGCATTGACGCATGATCCTGGATAGTTTTTGCAAAATTCTGGCAAATCTGAGCCTCCACCTGCAAATCCTATTCGAAGTGGCGTTTTTGTAATAATTATGACATTACCCTCCACTTTAAATCTATTTCATCTGACCATATTCTAATAATTCTATATCCGCTTGAAATAGCTAAAGTATTTTTTAAGTTATCAATTTCCATTCTTTCCTTCCAGTCCCTCGGCCTGTTATTTTCATTCTTACCATTTCTATTTCCTTTATTGGCACAACTTCTACATCTTTTTCCTCTGCTAACTTCTATATCGCAGTAGTATAAATATATATAATAAAATCAACATGATTACTATCATTTAAAATCAATATCTCCTTCACTGTCCCATTTTTCTAAATCAACTTGAAATAGTTCTGTTTTCAATCTAAAATCCTGTTCAACTTTTCTTATGTCTTTATGATCATCAGTTCTAACGGATGCAAATTTCTGTCTACAATCTGCATGTTGGCAGATCCACACTTCATATACTCGGTCTTCTTCTATTTTGCAGCTTATCTTCCATAGTTTATGCTTGCATTTTTTCATGAATAGATCTCACAGTTAGTTTGATTCCATCTTCGATTGATGTTGTAGGTTTCCATTCGAAAAAACTTGTAGTATTTCTCATATATGCTAATGTTATTTCTGCTTCTCCTGATTGATCCTGCTTAAACATTGGAACTAACCAATTGTCTTTTCCTCCAAATATTTCTCTCGATACTAATTCATATATTTCATAGATACTATAGTTTTCTCCAGTACCAGCATTGAAAGTTCGACTATTGTTTTTGAATAATCTATAATAATCGCTAGCTCTGACCGTACCCTGTTCTCTGTAACTCAGCACTCGCATGAACAACTCGGTAATATCATCTACATAAATGAAATCTCTTCTCTTAGAACCATCACCATAAATTATTGGTGAGTGGCCTTCTAACATTCTCTTTGTGAAACTACCAATAACAGGAGGAATATCTCTCTCTAAATTCATAGTTGGTCCATAGACATTGAATGGTCTGAATATAGTAGCTCCAAATCCATGCTCTTCACTAAATGCTCTTACGAATTGAGCTGCAGTCATCTTTGTAATTGAATAGATTCCTCTAGGTGTTTCAGCATTAGGAGCATCAAGTTCTTCAGTTGGAAATAAATCTATGTTATCATATTCTGCACTAGTGTCTGTAAATATAAAATGCTTGACTTTCTTCTGTGCTGCATATTCGAGCACTTTTAAAGTACCATTTACATTTACATCAACAGCATTTGTTGGATTATCTTGACACCAATATACTTCACCTCTAGCAGCAAAGTGGTATATGACGTCTAATTTTCTACCTCTTAAGGCATGATCTATAAATCTATAACAATCATCATTTCTAATATCTTTTTCCAACCATACAAAATGATCAACATCATCCCAAAAATCATGTAAATTTTCTTTGAAACCACAGGACAAATCATCTATCCCATAGACCATATGCCCAGCTTCAAGAAGCTTCTTACACAATTCACTACCAAGAAATCCTGCACATCCTGTTACGAGAACATTCATATATCTTTTGCCCAATTAACTAATTCACTACCTTTAATTTCTGCATCATCTTCATCATTAGTTTCAGCAAACTTATATACAACATTTAAAATACATGTCAATGTGTCTATTTCTTCAATCTTTTCAAGATCCATCTTCTAACCTCATAATTTCATCATTTATATACCATATAGCTTTTCGTAAATCTTCTACTTCAGTATTTTCATCTTTCAATCCTGCTCTCCATAGATACTTAAGAGCATTCCCTACATTAAAATTATAATGTCTTACTACTTCAATAGCTTCTATACCACTTGGGTGAGAATTATAGTGATCAGGATGATCAACTCTTTCGCCATCATGATCATCTAACAATTCTTCTTCTGCTTCTGGAAATGAGTCATCTTCATCGATATCATAATCTCCATCAGCTAAAGCTACATCAGATTTGCTTAAGTATTTTGAGTGATGTCCAGCTGTTTCTTTGTTATTTCCCCATCTAATTGCAATTTTGAATTTAGAATCATCATTGAAGCCTTCTATTTTTCCTTCAGCGCCACCAAGATGACCATCAAAAGCATCGGGACCTTCCACTAATCTAACTGAATCACCTATGTTTAGCTTATTACCATTAGCATCTAAATAGTCTTTAGGATTTCTAGTCTTTCTTAGAGTCTCCGCTTTTCCTTTCATAACCTTTTCTTCCTCATTACAATTCCTTATATATCGACAACTGTTTATTAGCCATATCTTCTGCTCGACAAGTATTCTTAAAATTATTCAAACACCTATCCTGTAGTTTATAATAATTTACTTCCTGGTTTATAAACTTTCTAAAATAATTCTTTATATATATTTAATTGTTCAACAGCCCATTTCTCTGCTCTTCCCCATTCGTAAAATCTTTGATAAGCATTGTCTTGCAGAGCATAATAATTTACTTTTTTGTCAATAAAGGCTTGCATTATTCTAGCATATTCTTCTACATCTCCAGGGGGAACTACAAACCCAGCATTACCCACGCACTCAATATGTCCATTAAAAGGAACTCCGTAGTGACTTATAACAGGGATTCTATGAGCAAAAGCTTCAAACATCACTGCAGGATTACATTCACCATCTCTTCTACTATGAGCTAGTACATCGATTGAATTATAAAATTTACTAATTTCAGTTTCATCCGTAGTTCTTGGTAGCATATCGAAGTTTTTCAATCCAAGATCTTGTGCTGCTACTTGAGCCATTCCATTGACAGGCAGCCATAAGAAGAATGTTTTGTCATTCTCTATCTCTTTATAAGCTCTAAGGTTTATATCATCGAAGGTGTTTTCATCAGGTCTACCAATATGACCGAATACAAATACATCATGATCTAATCCTAACGAATGGCAATGCTCAGTATATGGATCTTCAATAGCGTTTCTAACTACTCTGTATTTATCACCAAATCTATTAGCTAAATGTTGTACATGTTTACTAACAAATATTACTCTACTAATGTCGATTGTGTCATCTTGGTTGCCAAATACAGATGTGCTAACAAAGTGTTTTGTATTTTCTTTAACCGGCTGAACAAATGGGAATTCTGGTATTCCTGCAGAATACCTATGGATAATAAATGGTTTGAGTTTTCTAACAATTGCAATGAATTCTGGATAGCTTGCATAAGGAATGAGCTTGTATTCACTCATAATCTCTCTAAAATATTTTTCTCTACTTCGATCTTGCTGAGCTTGATACGCTAACACATGATTGAAAGTTGGATCTTTTACGAACCACTTCATCATGATTTGCACCATTTTTTCTGTTCCACCTAATGTCAAAGCATTGAGGTGATGTATTACTATTGGTCTTGGCATTTTTTCCTCAATACAATTTCAATATCAAGATCTAATTTCTTAAATTCTTCTTTTGGTAAAGTTATTAGTCTATCTATTTCTTTTTGCTGCTCTTCTGAAAAAGCAGATTTATCAACTGCAAATTCATAATTTCCATTTTCTAATTTAGTTATTTTCATACTTCATACACTGTATTATCTGAACTACAGCCTCCGGGCTTGATCAAACTTAAACCACTCTCATTTTTTTCTACGACATATCCAGTTTTAATCCAAGGAGTAAACCAAGGATTTTTTTCATAGTACGGTATACAGCTAGGATCTAAAGCTGTCTTATAATACTCTATTTTTTGTACTATAATTTTTTTGCTATTATATCCAGCCTTAACGCCGAATTCTACAGTATCGGCTGATTTTATTATAACATGGTTTTTAATCTTACTTATTTCATCTTCAGTTAAATCTAGATCGGCTTCTTCTAGTTTATAATCATATTCATTTTTTTCTCTATGATTGCTCAAACTTAACATTCTATTCTCCTTTCATAACCCTTTCATAAATTTTATCTGCTTCTATTTTGTATTGTTTGTTTTCTCTTTCGAAGCCTCTCTCTTGTCTTTCCTTAGTTTTTGGGTGTAAGCAGTGTACTCCGACAAGAAGTGCATCTTTTTTGTAACCAGTAATTCTCTCGTGGGTTCTGCCGACAAACTTGCAAGAGTCTGTGAATATTCTCTGTTGGTGATCTGGGTAGTTAACCCATCTGAATCCTTGGAGATGCCACCCATTGCTTTCTGCATATTTTTGGAGTTCTTCATCAGTAAGTCCTTCGATGATGTTGATTCTTGGAACCGAAATACAGTCAACACCATTGTTTTCAGCTTGCCAAATATACCACGGCAGTTGGTTCCAGAAGATCGGTTCGTAGGTTTCATCAGCGTCAATCCATACTCTCCATTTATTAGTTGCTTTATTTAGTGCACAGTTTTTCTGTACTTCAAAATCATCATCCCATTTTTTAGTAAACACACTTATCAAATCATTGTTTTCTAGTATATCTACAGTTTTATCTGTCGAACCACCATCTATAGCTATAAATTCTGAAGAATCAATAGCCGTATCTACAACATTATCTATAGTTTTCTCTATACACTCTTCATCGTTATAGGTGATCATGCATACAGAGTAACTTACATCTGGTTTCTTATCATGATCATACATATATTTCCAGGCTTGATATAATTGTTCTGGATCAGCTTCTTGATTAGTTTCTATGATACAATTGTCAAAGAAATCTGAAGGGCCATCTGGAATATGATTCTGAATAAAGAAATGATTTTTTGTATAGAAGCATACTGTAGGAATTCCACATCGAGAGGTAATTTCCCATGTCCATGAGTTGCAAGCTATATTTCCGTGGCATGACCTTAGTATTTCAAATGTTTCATCTATTGGTGTTCCTAATGTATTGACATAATGATAATTTTTTTCATTACAATAATCAGCTAATCCCCAATCTTCACCTTCTAATCCTGTGAATAGAGGAGTAAATCCATCTTCAATCAGATTATCTATTATATATGTCCAACAATCTCTACTCCAAAATCTACCTCTCTCTAGATCAGATTCAAAACCTTCAGCATTGCCTGTTTTTGTTAATGGCTGTATAGCTACACATCGGCCGTGTTGAATATACTTGTGTCTTTCTGAGTTATGAAGATCTTGTCCATACTTATAATCGAATCGATCTCTCATCGGATACTGCATAAAAATAGGAGCCTTGTTTTGAAATATCTCCTCACAAAAGCTCCAATCTTGAAACACATCTCCCTCTTTTACAGCATTGCTCTTAATAAATTCTCTCATTTCAGGTAGTTGACTGTGGTATGTAAGATTTTTAATTAGAGAAACTTCAACACCCTCAGCTTCTAAAATTTCTTTCATGAACTCAGGGCTCTTCCCAAAACCTCCCAACCAAAATTTTATCTTATGGTTGTTCATTGCAACTACTGCTGACAGTCTAGTGATGTGTGATAGAATATCACCGATTCCAGCTAAGCAGAGGATATGAAAAGTATTCATACTATAATCCTCCAAACGCTATCTAACTCGCTTTGAGATATTCTAACTAATCTATATCCATTCTCTGTAGCTAAATCATTTTTTAATTTATCATTCACAATTATATCTTTATAATTCTTGGGTTTTTTCTCTAATTTACAATGCCAAAAATCACCATCAACTTCTATCAGAATATTCTCTTTTAGTAGATAGAAATCATATATCTTAAAATTTATTTTATTATAATATATTCTATATTGTTTCTTGTATTCGATTTTTTCCGATTGTAAAAAATTTTCTACAGCAACTTCAATACTAGTATCTGAATTCGAAATATTGTTTAAAATATTGAATATAGGATTAATTTTTTTTGATCTATGTATAGCCTTTTCAGATAATATTTTTTTAGTATCATCTGAATGTTTTTTACCATAAAAAGGATTACCTTTTCCTGCGTATTTTTTCCTGAAAATTTTTGATAATTTTGTTGCATGCTTTTCTGTCTTGGGCTTTCCTTTAAGTGCAGCGGATACTTTTATGGACATTTTTTTAATTCTATCATCAGTATCTTTTGTTAATCCTTTGCTCCAACCTCCTCCTTTTTTGCCAGGCTTGACTATTCTCATGAAGCATCTTTGACAATAATTAGATTTACCTCTGCCTGTTATTGATTTTCCGCATTCTTCACAATTCATTTCATATGCTCCATCTACTTGGATTTATAATAAATATCAAGCAAGCAAAGAATGTGTTCATTCGCTATTTTGAAACTCGTATGAGCTTCATTATTGATTCATCAAATAGCATAAGACTATATTTCAATGGATCGTTCAATGCTGGGAGTATCTTTTTTAAGTCAGCTAGAGAACATGCTTCTATTAATGATCCTGTTACTCGCTTATCTCTTCTGCTAACAGCTTCAGGGCTATCATTTTCCCAAACATCGGTGCTGAAATTATATTTATACCCATGTTTTTGCATCAGTTCTATTTTTACTGCATGTTTCCTTTGATTTTCTAATCTAACTAATTCATATAGATCACTCATAGTTCTTCTCCCAATATTCTCATTAATCTAACATACATTACAGATACCAATGGGTCAACAGAATCTGCATCATCGGACCAGACTACACTTGCATCTTTGTTTATTGCATCATCATCGAGTTCATCACCTTCTAATGCTCCTTGCTCTTTATTCTGAACATTGATCGCATATAAATGATACTCAGTATCAGTAGATTTTGAAGCTCTACATTTTCCTAAAATCTTCAATTCATTTTGTTCTGCTTTATAACCAGCCTCTTCGTGAAGCTCTTTAAGAACTGTAAATATAGAATCATTCTTTTCTAATCCACCTGTTATAGCTGAATCTTCAAATTCCATAGACCAACAAGGTGTAATCTCTCTTCTTAACAAAAATTGTAGCCGACCTTTTTCATTTCTTCTATAAGGTAAAATGGCTACAATAACTCCGTTGCATCTTGTTTCATGACTGTATACATAACCATTTAAATCTAATAGTGAAACCCAATCGTTTTCACATAACGTTTTTAACATTTAATCCTCCATTGCTCCACAAGTACAGCCGTTGGCCATTAGGTGATTGATTTCACAATCACAAGAATTCAACTCCTTATTAAATTTACTATCTTCAAAGAGAAGATCAGATTATCCATTTTCCTATGAGAAAAAAATCTTTTTTAACATAAAACCTCCTAAACTATTCTTTGTTCAAACGCATTAATTCTAACAGGATCAATAGTACCTGGCAGATCAGTATTTATTCCATTATTTACTATTTGATGTAATGAATTTATTTTTGTGTCCTTCTTTATGACTAGTCTATTTGCCAAAATGTTTTCAAATGCTACCTTAAGATCTTTAAAGAATTTTGAAGTAGCTATTTTAGAATTTACTGGGATTTCACTCCACTGAATATTCACTTGAGCTTTTTCATTGAATTCAGTAACTTCTGCATCGACTTGCAAATAGTCTAAATTGTTAGCAGGATTTTCAATCCTTGTTGTTGAAAATAATACTTCCATCTACTTTCTCCGAGTTTTCAGTATATCTTTAATTGTCATTGATATTCCTTTTCTAACATCAATCGAATGTTTTCCAAGGAGTTTGTGCATTAAGTGAGTATCAGCTTGTCTTTCTTTTACTAGTGCAGGGTCATGTTTTTGAAATAATTGTAATGCATTAATTTCCATATCTGTTTGCAACTCTAATTCTTCTTTAATAACGGCATACAATTCTAATACACTAGTTTGTATGCCAGATCCTATATTCAGAAAGCCATCAAATTCTCTTTCATAAGTTGTAGTATGCAGACCTGGATGCTTATCTTGAAACATTGTTCCCGCTTGTAAATCTTTTCTCATTGCCAAAACATTTAATCTACCAACATCTTTTCCGTGGATCATATCCATTGTTTGACTACCATCTCCATAAATTTCTATAATCGGAGGAACATTACCTGATAGCATTTCATTGATCCACTTTGGAACTATTTGAGTATAAACATTAGCTGTTGATTGTCTTGATCCATATACATTGAAATATCTTAAGCCAATAACTCTTAATCCGACTTGATCTGCATATGATCTTGCTATAAATTCATTTGCAATTTTTGTAGCTCCATAGAGCAATTTGCAATTATTGAAATGATGATCTTCCTTAGTAGGAACTATTTCTGGATTACCATAAACAGATGCAGAAGAAGCATATACTAGTTTGTGAACAGAATATCTCTTGCATAATTCTATAACATTTGTAAAGCCTGAAGTATTAACTTGAAATCCTTTTAGTCTAAATTCTCTTGTATCTTGTGTAAGCATTGAAGCTTGATGATATACGAATTGAGGTTTATATTCTTCAAAAATATCATCTATATAGTCGTAGTCTGCTATATCTTCATTTATGTGAGTTATTTCATTCGATCTTTTTGATGCCTTCTTCTTAGCTTCTTTTATATTCTCTATCTTACCATTGTATAGATTATCAACTACTACAATCCTGCATTTTTTTCTAGTTTCTGCAAGATGCTCTACTATGTATGAACCAATATGACCCAAACCACCTGTTATTAGATGTGTTTCCTTCTCATTTTTAGGAACTAATTTGAATGAGTCATTTAATATTAATTTTTCTGAATCATTTTTTAAACTTTTAGATTGCCCCACAAATACATCCTTCCCTCATCAATTGTTTAGTACTGCAAGTACAACTAGGCTTGGTTCTCGGAACAAGTGTATCTTTATTATCATGTTGTTTGAATGAAATAGATATTCTACCAAAGTCTTCTTGACTGAGATGATCATAGATATTCTCTTTCATAAAATTTTCTGTAAACACGTTAAATGAATATATGGTAACATTAGGAAAAATGTTGTGATTCCAAGCTGCAACGTATCCATCCCGGTCGACCATAAAATTCAATTGACAACCATCTATCTTCATTCTTTTAGCTATATCTATAATCAAATCGAATAGAGTTTTTTCCTCTACACTTGGATTATCTTTAACAACCCTTGATATAAAATCTGGAATAGCCATATGAAAACTCATGTGTATTTCCTATACCTTTTACGTTTCTTTCTTATTTGAACTTGTTCATTCTTGAATGCTCCGCAATCACATCCATAAGTCATTAGGTTTCTAGTGTTACAAGTACATTTATCTGGATCTTTTATTTCTACTTCATTCTTTGGAACTATAATGTAATCAGGATCTGGCTCCATTGTTTGAGTACAAAAATCCCATCTATATCCTGCAGGAGGTTGAGGATTACAACAGTTCGAATCCCACTTCGGGTACCATTGATTCATTTAGCTTCTCTTATTATCTTATAGCCATCAAGCCTGTTATACTTTTTTGGTATACCTCTGCCAGAATGAAAAATATTATCTCCTTTTGCTATCTTTGATAAAACCATATAACTATTTAATTTGACGAGTATAATCCCAACCCATCATTTCAGGATCACATCTGTCTTCATCTTTACCATCCCATTTATTTGTGATGTGGTAAATTAGAATTGCTTGTTCATCTGTATAATTGTAGCATCCGTGCCATAAACCAGCCGGAATGAATAATGGTCCTCGGTTGGCTGATTTTTCTGATAAGTAATGCCAATATACTTTAGATTCATTTTTGGAGAAAACATTGGGAAACAAAAAGTTTTCAGGTTCATCAGAATATACTATGTTACAATATATCTTGAAATACTTCTCTTTCCACTCTTTTTCTAGATCGGATTTTTTATAATCTACATCATCCATCATTTTATATAATGGCATATTACACATACCAATCTTCAATGATCCTTTAACGACCAATTGGTAATCGCTTTGATGTTCATGTCGGTGCCAGAGTGCTACAGCTCCACTTTCAATCACAGTCACATTTATATCGCCCTTGCCTATTTCAGGAAAAATATCACAATACCTAATCCCGCGATCATCCTGATGAAATCTAAAACTCATATTTTAACCTCTCTTCTAATATTATTTCGAATTGTTTATCTTATCTTTTCCAATTTGTCCTTATTATATTTTAATAAAAGAGGATCACTTCTTATAACTTCAAAGAAATAAAATGTGTTATCTCCTGTTTCTTTTATGTTCTTCATTTGATTTTCAAACTTCAAATTCTCACCTGATAAATATTTTTCACCTTCTCTTAAAAAACAGTTTTCCGTTCCACTCACAAACCTGAGTTTGCTAGCTTCTTCAACTGTCATTTATAATCTCCGTATTTCCTGTAAGTATCGAACTATTGCTGATTGCCAGGGCGGCAGTTTCGTATAAGAGTTTTTCAATGCTGTATATTTTGCACGTTTAACATCGCTGTAATTTTCATCACTGCTTACAGGTGTTATCAAATGTTCTTTACCTTTTATTTGAGCAATGAATAGTGCAAGTTCATACCAAGTTAATATTCCTTCGTTCATTAAATGAATAGTAGATTTATAAAAGTAATCTCCGTTTTCACCTATAGTACGTAATTGATTAACTAAGTTTTCAGCTATATCTCTCGTATAGCCAATGGTCGTATACTGGTCATTAACCACTTTCATTTGTTCATTAGCATCTAACTTGTCTAACACCAATAAAGGAAAATTAACACAGCCTTTCGATTTACTACCTCTATTACCAAACAAACCACATACCCTTATATTTAAATATAACTCAGCACTATTACTCACAGCCTTTTCACCAGCATATTTTGTCAATCCATAAAAATTCACAGGATCAGGAGTCCAGTTTTCTGGGTAACCTTTAGCGAAATTAACTTTAGGGCCAGTAGATTCCATTCTAGCAATCATTGTTGGTACTGATAATGATGTCAATGTACTTAGTTCTCCTGGATTTTTCGGGCCTACATCGTTCCCTGAAAATACATAATCAGTTGAGAAGTTAATTAGCATAGTATTGTAGTCATTACAAAGCTTTGCTATTCTATGCAAAGAAGCTACATTCACATCTAGAGCTTTCACAGGATCTTTTTCTATTTGATCTACAACGTGATAAGAAGCTCCGTGGATATAAATGTCTGGTGAATGAACGTGAAATCTTCTTTCCGATTCTTCAGAGTCAGTAACATCCCACATATCTCTACCAGAGTATCCCTTTACTGAAAATATATCTTCATATTTGTTTAGAGCATCTTTTACATCTAGCATCAATTGACCATTAGCACCTGATATTAAAACTTTTTTCATCCTACTCCTCCTCTTCCATCGGCGGACTCCTCCTCTTGGACTATTGAAAATATTTCATTGATATGATCTATAACATCATTTCTTCTTTTATTGAACATTGAGATTTTATCTGCTGCACCTAGTCTTTCATTATCAGATAATGATCTATCTCTTCTCTGATCTTCTAAATCCCAGAGCTCATGTGTTATTGTATTTAACTGCACTATAGAATGAACAAAACTATCTTCCATAGCCGTCGCTACTTTCTTATCATATATTTTATATTTCTTGAATTCAGCTAATCTATCGCCATTGCATACATCGAACATAATCTCGGAGAGATATCTTAGTAGCACTCTCTTCTGCTCTTTAAGATGTTTTTGCACATCTGTTGGTCTTTCACTCTCATTTTTAAATACTTGTTGCCTTTTTTCTAAAATGCAAAGCTTATCAAATAAGTCTCCTACTGTTTCCGTTTTAATCACCCCTTTCTAAATCATCTTTATATAATATATGAAATTTATGTTTGTGCTCTCTATATTTGTTTTTAAATTCCTCTATTCTCATTAACTCTCCCTTCTCATCGTAAATGAAAAAATCTGGTGTATAGGTTGTATTACTTAATTTAAAGGTTATCTCTTCATAATTTTTTCTTCAAGAAGTAGATTAAATCACTCTCTAACATGTCTTCATGCACAACATATTCTTCATTTGCTTCCATAAAGTTTTCAATAGAATCTCTAACACCAGCTAGATTCTTATCATGAAGAGCTATAATACCATTTGGAATAACCAATGGAGCAAATCTAGATAAATCCATTTCTACAGATTCAGCTCTATGATCACCATCTATCCATAAGAATCCAACATCTTTAAACTGTTTGAGATTCTTCACATCATGAGATTTAGCTCTTGTGAAATCCACCAAATCAGCTATTCCCCACTTCTGTAAATTTCTCCAAAATACTTCATGCATGTCCCAACCACCAGGCGTATTGCCAAAGTATTCTTTTGTGCTATCAGTTTTCATAGAATGTTCTGAATCATGAGGATCAATTGCATAAAGCTTATATCTATCTGTCCATCTTTCTTTTAGTGATAGAGCTATTGTTGTAGTAGATAATCCCATCCAACAACCTATCTCTATTACGTTTCCAGCTGGCATAACTTCCATTACAATTTCTCTCAATGATACTATTTCATTTCCAGGAGATAATGGGCCCTGGACAGATCTTGAATCCCATCCACCGACATAATGATCTTCAGTGTTTATAACTTTCACAAACTCTTGGTAAGTTCTTTCCTCTTCAGGAATCATATCTTTATTTACCATCTATGTTCTCTTCCATGCTTTGACAAATATTCCTTTGCTTGTATCTTGTAAGTGTTCATAGTTTAGTTTTACTTTCTTCATCAGGTATTCAAATGATTTATTAGTTGGCAGCCATGTATGTTCACCAGTTCCTAATGTTTGGAATCTATGCATTTTATCTCTAGCACCTTCTTCATCCATCGATGGAATTCCAATGAACATGAGGCCTGTATCGCTCATATATTCTTTACATCTTTTTAAGAATCTTACAGGATCTGAAATGTGTTCTAGAGTTTGATTGCAGGCTATAATATCATACTCTAATTCTTTCCAGTCATTATCGACATTTGGTTGAGTAGATCTATCCATAAAATCACCTTCAATAAGCTTCAAATTTGAAAATAATTCATTACCTTTGAGTATAGAACTTCTATTCAAATCTATTCCAATCGCATTGAATCCAGCTTCTTCAGCGGCCTTAACAACTAATCCAATATTACATCCAACATCTAGAAATGTTCTCTTATCTCCTTCTTTAAACTGAGATTCAGCATGTCTATGTTTCAAAACTTCCTCTACAAAAGTCTTAGAATATTTTTCATAAACCTCTTCCCATCTACTAGAATATTGTTCGTGTAAATCATCTACTTGATCAGGATGTTCTTCAATATCACTTCGCTGAATAAGATCTATTCCTTCATCATAGTAATAAGAATGCCCTGGGATATTGAAATAGAAATCAGTAGGAGTTTTAGGTCTGAATATTGATCTTGGTCTATCTAAAAATTTATCTATAGCTCTTATGACATGTTCGGGCTTGATAGTTTGCATGCACAATACGCCTGTTTCATTAGTACATGTTGGAACGAATGTTAGATTATTAGATCCTTGCGAACTAAAGAATTGCTTATGTTTGCAACCCAAACAATCTAATGAATTATCTTGGACATAAAATATCTTTTCTCTATTTGGAGTAGAGAAATATGGAATTGCAGCTCCAGCTATAATGATACAAGGCTTATTGAATGCTCTAGCTATATGCATAGGGCCATTATCAGTTCCGATATAGAAATAACAATCTCTTATAATAGTAACCAACTCATTTAAATCACATTTTGCATGTTGATCATCAGTCAATCCACTAAATATTTCAAATCCAGGCTCAACTACTCTGAATTCTCTATCGATTATGTTTTGTACAACCTCTTTATAGTTTTCTTGTCCCCAAGATTTACCAGCCCAACCAGATCCATCACCAACTACTACAACATATGGTCTATCTTTTGCAACTCCTCCACCATCTCCGCCTTCTAACTGAGGATGTTTATCTTTGTAATCATTCCATTCTATTCCGCAAACAGCAGTATACGCTTCAATGAATGGTGTTCCTAATCTACTCTCATAAGAAAGATCAAGATCATACTTCAATTGATTCTGTGTTGTAGAAAGAAAGTCTTGAAGCAATTGATTTTCTTCTATTGTTTGAACATCATGCGGCTTGTTCTTGAAATATTTCACTATATCAGGCTTAGCTGTGTATAAAGTTATTATAGCTTCTGGATGTTTTTCCTTAAGCTTCTTTATGATTGGCTCCACTAATATTACATCACCCAGTCCTATTGTTCTCTTGATACCAATCGTTTTAATGTCAACAGTTGTTTTGATAGCTTCTCTCATCTGATTATTATAAGCCTCATCGAGATGAGAGTTACCCATAACTGTCGGTAATGTTCTTACAACTTCTATGTTACCATCAATAAATTTATTTTCATCTTTAATTTCTGTTTCGACTGGGGTTCCAAGTTGCTTAGCCATTTCTTCATATGACATTTGATTGTCACCATCAACCGGAATCCATTGAACAACAGTTAATTCAGATGGAATGACTCCTGATAATCTTTCTTCATTCCATTGCTTAAGGATTAAACCTGCCATAAACAGATTTTCCCCTTCGTGTTGTGCTACACACTCTCCCCAATTAGTTGCAACTTCCTTGTAATGAGCAATCTCATCAAGTATAATCTTAACCGTCTCAGGAGGATTCTCTATTCTATATCCAATCGTATTGAGGGGATGATCTGGATTAGCCAAATCTCTATACTCAACATGACTCAAGGCCCATTTAGCTTTTCTTTGCTGCTTGAATTCCTCTAAATGCGCCTGTATGTGTCGGGGAAACCATAAGACATTTGTTACAGTCTTATAGAATATTATGTCACCTTTTGTTTCATTAATAGCTTCTTTGAGAAAATCAATTCCCTTGGAAGCTTTAATGAATTTTATGTTCCAGTTATTATCGTATTTTGCTCTTAGTTCTTCATCATCAAATAGTGTTGATATAACTATTTCCAGATTTTTATGTGTTTGCTCTAATACATTATCTATAGCTGCCTTGGTATGTTCAACACCAGTATCTTCGGCTAACAAGATGATGGAAACAAACACATCTTCAATATTCGACTTTATCATTTATGCCCTCTATCTTAATGTAAACACTTTTACTAACTCAGTATTTATTCTCCGTAGTTCAAAAGTTTCTGATTCAGTATCTGAAATATCATCTTCCATATACTTTGTCAGTAATATACAATTCTTGTATTCATTCCAATCAACGCTAAAAGATTCATCCAGCTGTCCATTGTTTTGTAGCAGCACGACTTCATTCAGCGCATTAAGTGTGTATAAAGTATTTGTATCTTTCTTTCTATGCAATGAAATAGTGTTTCTAACAATGTCAGAAAATTTAATATCTTTCCTTATAATATTATACGTTAGAACGTACTGATCTTCATCATCTGAGTTCTTCAAAAGAAATACTTTATCGTTATTTACTTCAAAGTTGTCTGATATTAATTTTAAAACAGAGCTAACATTCCGTCTATTATTGATGAATGTAGCTAATAGTACAGTATTTATCATACGAAACTCTCCTTGCTAGTGCTTTATATATTCTAATTAAGCTTGTATATATTTTTAAACTTTATAGAGGTTCTAATCCCATTTCTTCTGCATCTGGAACTTGAAAATATTTCAAGTTCTTTGAAAACCAGGCTGAAGAAATGCCTCCCCACATCCAATCATCTCTATTATGCTCTTCAGGTGCAGTCTTATTAATGAGGTCGGAAGCATAAGCGCCATCGTCATCTTGGTAATATACTCCATCTATATCTTCATTGAAGACAAATCTGAATTGATAATCGCCGCCATCCATATTCATTGTGATTATTAACTCTATGCCATCTTGAGTTTTTCTATTTTCTATTCTATAATATTTCTTATCTTTGAAAATAGATTTTACCTTATTCATTAGGCCTGACATCTTGCCTTCAGTTAATGTATCGCGTAGCTTCATTACTTTTTCTCCAAAAGTTGGTAGTTTAAAAACTATCAAAATCTTCATCTAATTTAATAGCCTCATCTGTTATAGTCCATTTCATCCAACTCTTATCACCATCAGCATCATTGTATTCTATTCTAATGACTTCTGCTTTACCAGATTTAGATGATTTTACTTTGAAATATTTCTTATTGAATGCTTTTACTATATCTGTGGCCACTTTACTTTCTGTTAGTGTCTCTCTCAATTTCATAATATTATCTATCCCTTTGACATTATAATGTTTTTGCGATTCTTGCCTGTAGCTTTATATCCTGGTATGACATTTGATTTTCCTGCTATCCAACTACCTTTTGCACCAACTAATATAATCGTCTTAGCTTTGATTTTGCTTAAAAGCTTTTTTATATAAGGAGCAGCTGCTTTTACTACAGCATCTCTATTAGCTCTTTTGTGTGAACCCCTCTTAGATCCAAAAACACTAGGAACTACAGATATTTCCCATGCATCATCTGATTTATAAGAATCTACAGCCCATTGAGCATCTTCGGCATTGAAAAATACTCTCGCACTATCACTATCGAAATGATCTCCAGGTAATTCTGTTCCATCATCTTCTTTTTCACTGATTACTTCTTTAATAATATCTACTATGTCGGATTTTTTGATCTTCATTATTTTTTCTCCTTGTTAGTTTAGAAATTATCTGAATCTTCATCAGGGTCTAAACCAAGATCGACTAATACATCAGTCCATGTTTTATGTCTTTTCTTAAAAGCTTGTTTGATTTCTCTCTCTGATATTCCGACTTGTTTCATACTAGGGATATAGAGAACATCATCGGCTATATATTCTAGTTCTGCTCTCCACGTTTCATAATCTTTAGCAGGTTTATCTTTCAATCCAGCTGGAGATGTAGCTCCTTCTCGTATTACTTCTTTTATAATTTCCTTCAATTGAGATCTTTTGATTTTCACTTTGTTTCTCCGCTAGAATAAACTTGTTCGTGTGCTTTTGCTAAAAATTTAGCAAACTCGTTGTGTAATTTCATTTCAAGTGCTGGTGTTCCTGAATATCCCTTACCCTTTTCTCTTATTGCTATTTCTGCTATAGGAATTGTTTTATCGCCTATTTTAGCTCTATATCCCACATAAGGTTTGCCTTTAGAATCTTTTTCGGCTATTAAATGCTCTTTTATTTTATCATAATCAGATGTTCCAAATATACTTTCCATAGTAAATTTATCTAATGAATATTGACCAATTGCCATATTCTCTTCTCCATTAGCAACAGATTTTAATGGAAATTCTGAACTTATTTCTTTCAATAAACCATCTTTTAGTTTCTCATTGTTAGTAATCGCTTTAACGGCTAGATTAGCTAAATTATCTGTATGTTTCATGTGTTCATCTAAATATTTTTTTGTTTCCTTGTTACCTGCTTTACTTAATTCGACCAAAACATTCATCATAACTTTAGCTGCATTACGATGTGATCCTTTGCCAGATGCAGCTGTTGCTAAATCTATTTTTTTTGATTTTTCCATTTTTTCAATAGCTGATTTATACTTAGCATTACTATTCATCATTCTCTTGTGGCTTGAAGCGAATTTCTTAACTCCAGCTTCTAGGCGTTTTCTTTGTTCTATTCTAAAAGCGTTACCATCCAATTCAGATTCAAGTTGAGGATCCCAATCTTTAAATTTAGATATTCCACTATTAATAAAATTAACTTTTGTAGATTTTTTCAATGAAACTTCGTCCAGTATATCTTTACCATCTTTATCTTGAAGTTTCAAGTACATATCAGTAGAAAATCCTTTATTGACTTTATAATCATCTAATCCCAATGCTTCTACTTCTTCTTTAGTATCCCAGCATGTTGCTATTATTTTAGCGCCTGGGAATTGTTTTGAAATTCTAGAATGTATAGCGTTTCTATTACCTATAGCAGCCTTAACCCATGATGAATCAACAACTGTATTGACCGTTTGACTTTGCTTTTTAGTGTCCCAATGCGTTTTTCGAATAGCTTCTGTATGATCTAATATTTTTTGACTAACTGCATTAAACGTTTTATCATCCATAGATGAAAACATCATTGTTAGTAATTCTCCAGCTTGTGCTGAAATTTGTCCTGCACCTGCGTCTCCTTCTACAAAATGAGATATAGCTTTAGTAGTATCATTAGATTTTGTATTCAACATTCTTTCTAAGACCTTTTGATATTTTACAGGATATTTCCCCTTGGGCAATTTTGGCATCCTAAAATGTGGAGGAGGTTCAGGATTTTCATTTCCTTTATTTTTCTTTGCGAATGTTGCATCATCTAGATTATTATCTACCTTGAATACTTGTGAGTTAGCCGTATCGATTTTCTTAAGTTGTTTATTTTTATCTGTAAAATCTACAGTTTTTTTGCCTTTTTCTTCTTTAGCCTTTTTTGTTCTAACATCTCGGTCTGAAGCGGCGTTCCAATTCTGTTTGGCACCATACCCTTTAGTCACCATATGTAATTCCTTTCCGCCATCAATATAATAAAATCTGGCAGTGCCGGCTTCAGTTGGTGGGGCTTTTATTAAAGACTGTTTAGTCTCTTCTTCCTTAAAAAGCTTTAATCTTGTACCTTCTTTCATAGAAACCGCCTTTATGATATTAGTTTCAGGATCTTTAAAGTATGCAAATCCGATATATTCTAACTTCAGGCTTTCAGCTTTCTTGTATGCGAATGATCTTTCATTTACATGTGAATCTATATCTTTAAGATTAAGATTATTCTTCTTCGTCACTTTCATTCTCCAAATCGATAATTTCATCAAGCTTGGACGTAAGATACTCCATCGTATCTTCTAAGGTAATTATTTCTTGATAATCTTCGTCGTTTAAAATTGGTTTGTTATTGTCATCATCTTTTTCTCCTTCTAAGAAATTATTCAATTCGTCTATAATTTTCCTTAAGAGTCGTTCCTGATTTTTCTTATTCTTTACTACCCATTCATGATATTGTTCAATGTCTCCATTGAATGTTACTAAATCAGGAACCTTCAAATATATACTACCATCTGAAGCAGACCTGATTTTGTTTCTGATATAATTTGAGATACCGCCCTTTACTTGATTAAAAACATTATCGTCATGTATATGATTTTGTCTTATTTGTAGAAGAACTTCTTTCAAGATCCACTCATAGATTTTCTGAACCTTTTTCAATATATTCAACTTCGAATATGAAACATCTTTACCGTGTTCAGGTTCAAATTCTAATTCATCAGAATCTTGATATTGCATTATGTATTTCTTGAACCTTGTAATCAAATCATTCTTATCAAGTCTGAAATTTGTATTAATCATCTTTAAGCTCCGAGAATTTCTTAGCTATAGACATTTTGCAACTGTATTCTTGCCCTATTACTTTAGTTAGAAGCTCTTTCATTTCAGCCTCTTGGTCAATGTTAAACTCTAAAATTATTTCATCATATCTAGTTGCAACAATCTTAGCTGGTACTCTAGCTTGTATCAAATGGAACATGAGTTGGCATGTATGTTTTGTTGATATATATGCCGCCTCACTCTGGATTAAATTATTAATACATCTTCGTTCACAATCTTGTTTGCTTTCATATTTAATTTTTTTGTCAAAACGATTTGTGAATTGAAGGGCTTTAATAGTCTCTTCCTTCCATTGATCTATTTTTTCTACACCTATTAAAGCTGATTTCAATAACTCTATAATTTTTCTGTTGTAGTTTTTAGAACCATACATCCATTTTATGGTATTATTCTTTATTTGATCTCTTGTAAATTTTTCTGTAACATGCTTAAATGTCATAACCTTTTCTACATATTTGTAAGGATCATTTGGCATTGTTAGAATTTCTTTTGGATATTTTATACTTCCAAATTTAATTCCGAAATGATTACACAAAACTTTGAATTCAAATGCTGTCCAATCTATTCTTAAAAATGCTCTATCATCTCTACCTGTAACTATGATCTGAGATTTATCGGGTGTTATACTGTGGAACGATGATGATAACCTCGTTGTAGAGGTATGATCTAAATTATACTTCAATCTAGCATATCCCTCTGCTTCTTTATAGTCTGAAAAATATCTCTTTATATCATCATATTCTAAATGATCAATGCAAGGATCTAGATATATCTTTAATTCATTTCTTTCTATATGAGCATAACAATATGATGCCATATGCATCATTGTTAAATACTTCTTTGGTTTTATATTGAATACTTTTCTTAATTTATCTAATGCTTGTAACTCGTAGTGAACTAGATCAGTAAGGGTTTTAGGAACCAATACTTGATAAGGAAACGAATCAAAGGAATATAATGACTTATAATGCTCTAGGTGTCCGAATGAAATTTCACGACCTGTGAGCTTCATTATTGATTCATCAAATAGAGAAACCTTTGTGCCAAACCTGTCATATAAATATAGCTTTAGATCGATAAAGTTATTAATTACATTGAAATTGACATGATCGTCGAGAATATTCAAAGCGAGCTTGAAGAATTCTTTTAAATCATATACATAGAGCTTCAAGTTCTGAAGCTCAATCGCATTTAGTAAACTATTTATAAAATTTTGTTGATCAAGTATTGTATCGGTTATGAAGTACTTGTCATTTGATACAACACCTATCGATTCAATCTTGTCTAAGTTATTGTTACCTTTGACAGATAGGACCAATTTGCCATCTATTGCTTCATTAACTCTGTGTAGTATTTCTTGTTCCGTTGTCGTAACCATTTTGTAACCTTTAGTTTATATTACCTGCCGTATATTGTTATAATAAATTAGACTATCCTATCTTTAAACTATCAGCTATTATATAAGAAGGGATTGTGGCAAAATAATTTAAAGCAACCTCTTGAGCTGATAAAGTTCTATTGAATATTCTAGTATTAGAAATACTACCTGTTAAACCAGAAGCAACTAATCCTATATCTTTTCCAATTATCAGTCTAGTATCTGAATTGACTACAGGAAAGAAATTCATTGCAGCAGAAAAGGAAGCACTAAATCCATTCAGATATATAGTAGCACCAGAAGTAGAAGCAGATGTAGATTCAACAACTACTCCAACATGAAACCACTTACCAAGATCTACAGGACCAGCTGTTAGAGTTTGAGCACCCATTGTCAATTCAATGACTCCATCTTTTTCTTTGATAGCAAGAACCTCTGTTGCACTACCACCTATTGTCAGCAAACTAGAATTAGAAGTTGCTGCAAACTTTGCATGTGTCATTAATGAATAACCATTAGATTGTCCTGATGCATTAAATAGAGAACTACTAGCACTCTCTATCCAACTGGCACCATCAAATCTAAATCCACCATCCGTGGCACCAAAAGTCCAACCTGTTACAGTTGCACTAGTAGCATCTCCTGAAGCAGTACCTTTTATTTCTCCTAACAATTCATTTCCACTTCTATCTACAACAGAAGTTAAAGAGCTTGATAGTTCTTCTCTATTATAAGTGTATAATAATACTTGAGCTTTTCCTGTTGAACCATCAGTTGCCAGTGTATCAGGAACTGGTCTAATTCCAGTGCCTATATAATTTAAATCATTCAGTGACTGAAGACCAGTTAGTGATAAATCTCCTGCAGGAAGATCTGCATCATTTACAATTACATCTAATCTATTTCCTTTATTCATAACTGTACTGATTGTATATTGATTTCCATTTGCTGTTGATGTATTAGTGTCTGCAGTTATTGATTCAGGATATAATCCTTTTGCTCCAGTAACTGAAGTCATTGTTCCTGTTGTTCCAATAGTCAATCCTAAAGAACCAGATTCAGCTTCATTGAAAGATGATCTTATTCTATATAGCGCTATGAAATCATTTCCAGTTAATGCTCTATTATTTGTCAGAACATAAATTGGCTGCTCATTATAGTCTCCAGAGTTTCCTCCAAACCTAACAACATTTTCTACTAAAAAATCTACTGTTTTCATTTAGTCCTCGATTGGCCAATAAAGTTGTCCTGCTTTTCTTATTCTATCTGGTGCAACAAATGAGAAGGGTACTCCTCCTTCAGTAACTGATATTCCATCTATCTGGAATAATGCACTGCTTTGCCCATCATCTATTCCTAACACTTCTACTCTACCCGATAAGGTTGATCCTGTGTGAATAGCAGATAAATAAATTGGTTTCCAAGTATTAAGATTTGTGACTCCTGTGACAGATGAAACTGTATCACCTAGATACAAAGTTATTCTAGCATGATTAGCACCTGAAATTGATCTATATCTCAAGCTCATTGTATAAGTATTCCCAGTATATAATAGTGCTGAGTTAGATATATCTTGATATACTCCTGTGTCCTTGTTTGTTGTGTTGACTCTAATACCAGAAGCACCATAGAAAATATTGTTGTTATCAATAACTTGAGACACTCCTGCTCCAGAGACAGTCCAAACATTGAGATCATCTTTCATCATATTTTGCTGACCTGGTTCATATTTGAGAGTATTATTAGACGTATCTAATATTGTCAAACCTCCATGATCTAATGAGCCTCCCAATAGATCTACTAAATCTCCTGATGCAGATAATCCTTGTATAATAGTTTGTTCAGACGAAACAATATCAGATCCTTGGAATCCTGATGGAGTTCCTGTATGATCACCATTAGCACTGCTATCGGTTATAGAATCAGCGATTGCAGAGAATAATTGAATAGCAGAAACCGTGTCAAATCTCCACCAAGAGGCCAAATATTCAGCTGAAGGGGAAAATTCATTAGCTGGTAATTCTTCAGGTGCAGATCCAATAGCTGTCGCTGATGCAAGTTGTCCTATAGCGGAAGCCGATCCTGTGGCTAACCATAGTCTCAATTCATCTAATCTTCCACCCCAAGAAATTCCTCTTTCACCAAGCGGGGATCCTGTTATAACTTCTGCAAGAGTGCTAGAACTATCAAGAGCTCCATCAATCCAAATATTCATAGTTTGTGCACCAGAAGCATATTCGCAGAATACATTATGCCAAGCTGTAGTTGTGATAGTTGCTTCTGAAGTTAGAACATAAGAGAACACTTCATCATGATTCATTCTAAATTCTATGTAATGATTTCCACCAGTCAGAATAACACTTCCAATATAGAATCCATCAAAAGCTGATGTTGTTGCTGATAGATTTCTCATAACTGATGCATCAAAGAATGTAGCTCGTTCAACTGTTGTTGTTGAATTGTGTTTTATGAATCCATCAAATGAAACATTCACAGCCGAAGCTCCCGAAACTCCAATTCCTTCTGTGATTATAATATTATCAAAAGATATTGAATCATCTATTCCATCGAATGGAATAGATTGTGAAGACAATGGACCGGCTGTATCGTTTGTTAAACTGATAGTTTCAGGATCTTCAATAATTCTATTGAATATAGTTTGATAGTCGCCTGTTGCTCCAGAATGGACAAACTTAAAAGCCATTACACAACCTCCTTTTGTACATTAAAAGTTATAGATCAATTTTCACGCGAATGGTCAGAGGAATGTCTGTAGGTTTCCTCAATGGTCGAGTTAGTTTTCCAACTACTAATAAATTATTATCATCATCATACAACCCAACATGAGTTATATGAGGTTGCCAAACTATTCCACTTGATACTAATTCAGGATAAAATTCAGCATTTTTTGTACTACCCGTTAAAGCACCATCTAAATAATTTCCTCCAGCTGTTACGTTTAAAGCAGAAGGATTCAATGTATAGTTTAACTCTCCAGGTTGACAAGTACAAAAAACACTTAACTCAGTATTTTCAACATATGCTTGATATTTCACAGAAGTTATTGATGTTACTAGTGATGAAGCTGAAGATGTTATAACAAACATTCCATCATCGTTTAGCATTACTCCAACAGCTTCATCCGATTCATTTAGCATTGCCCCTGATCCTGAATCTCTATAATCACCCGCGTTTACTGTATCACCAGCATCTACTATAGCTGTTAAGGTTCCTTTCTTAATATGAGCATCAAAGTATCTCTTACGAAAAGAATATATGCCCATTCCATCTGTGAATGCAGTGAACGAAGGTTCAAATCCTAAATCTGCAACTCTTTTTCTGACAACATGATAATGAGCCGAATTACTTCCTGTCAGATTAGCAGTCAATGAGCAAATTGATTCAGTCAATGTTCTAGCATCACCGGTAGTTGATGTAAGAGTAGTTGAAGTTTCAAAATTCGTATAGATAATATCTGCAAGATTCAGCGCTACATAGGCACCTTGAACTCTGTTATCTACTCGTATGGGTAATAGTGGATTAATTGCCATTTCTGAATCTCAACGGAATTTTATGTCCTGTTTTAGAAGAAAATACTATAGCATTCACTCTAAATTTTCTTCCTCTGAAATATGTATTGCCTAATAGATAATCGCAACTACCAGGATCAACATAACCTAATGTTATATGTGGCATATAGTGAGAGAATGCTTGTTCATTATCTACACTATCAGCTATAGTGTGATGTAAATCTATTAGCTCATTTCCAATAACATCTATTCGAATAACATCATACATATCTTCAGTAGCAAACTTTGTGATGTTATGTAGCGAAACCGAAAATGGTTTGAATTTGCCAACTATTTTTTTTGTGACCTTAGGTTTTTCTTCATTTATTCCCCACAAAACTGTACAATGAATCTCATCTTCTAATCCATATTCATCCCTCGCGTTATTATAAATATGAATTTCATCAATATTTTCTTTAGTCCACCTCATAACTTCTTGAGCAAAACTTTGAGGTAGATTCACTTGTGTAGAACTGTGTGAATATGTTGCTCCATGTTTTTCCATTAATGTTTTAATACGCATATTAAAAATCCAACTTTATTTGTGTAGTTACTTTTCTTGCCGCATCTTTTCTAACTGGAACTGATAATTTGCTAATGGCTAATAGATCACCCACATCATTATATAGTCCAACTGATGTTATATATCCCGCAGGTTCATCTAATATTGAATCACCACTCTCTTGACTTGCTCCTGTTGGATTTTCTGTAAAGTTAAATTCATCTCCCTCACCAACAGCATTGACCATCAATCTTCCTCTTGTGTCGATTGATTTGAATACATATCTTTCAACATTGAGAGCCGAATTCAGATTTCCTGTAACATTAAATCCAAAATCACCTGTTGTTCCTGATGATGGATATAAAAAATTAAGCTTAGCATTAGGATCATCTGTGTCTAGAACTATAATTCCCAAATCGTAATAGATTAAACCTACTCTAGTTATTCCACCATCTGCAGATCTTCTAACTATTCTTCCTTGACTGAGTTCATTTTTTATAATACCAACTTCAGGAGCATCAGTATATAGAAATGTTCTATGGAATCCAGATATACCAGCATCGGAAAACTCATTAGCAGTTATTGTCATATCAGTAGCATCGTATAGATTTGTACTAGCTTTACCAACATGAGATCCTGTTATGGCCCATTGTGAAACATCAACTGCAGTTAGAGTATTTCTCTCATTGAAATTGAACCACCCAACTAGATCGGCTGAAATATTTGCTCCGGCTGTTAGAGTAGAATCTTTAAAGTTAGCAAAACTTATTCCAGCAGTAGATGTATTTGAAACTATTTGAGATACACTTTGTTTGACGCCAGTGCTTCCATCGTTGAATCTTGCTTTCCAAAATCTTATGTGCTGAATCTGGCCATCATATCCTCCTGCTAGTCTATTATCTCCTGCTGCAGCTAAAGCTCCTTTATCACCGATTTGATCTGTTGATTCTCTATTGAAATTAGAAATTCCTATATACATATTATTACCAGAAGTTCCATCTTGATTGTCTACAATATTCATAGCATCAGGTCTTATAGGAAATCTTTGTTCGTACATATTAGCTTGTACTACAGGGCCCCCTGCTGAGTCAGCTCCGCCTAACCTCGGATCAACCTGTTCTCTATTGAGAAGTTTATACCCATCTATGTAACCAAATATAGCCCCTGCGCCTGATTCAGTAGTTGTACTTCCATCTACTCCACTCACTCCCCAAGAAGCTATAATGTGATGAAATTTTCCATCGAATAAATCTATACCAACATCAGTCGGTACAAATAATCCTGAAGCTTGAACACTGTTTTTAGCAAAGTCTTCTGTGAATGTGTCATTTGCCGAAACAGATCTTATGTAGAATCTAAATGCATCTTTTGTATTATCAGGAGATTTTACCAATTCCAATTTCATGAATGCATTTTGCGTTTCCTCCACTGCGCCTGCCCATCCATTGGTTGATAATCTTCTCCAAAATACTACCGAATTCTGTTCATAAGGCCTTAATATAGCTTCAACTGTGATAGCACTTGTACAAGCATCAAAGTTTGCACTCATTGCTCTTGTCCAGGGAACTCCAAAGAATGCTTTTTCAGGAGCTCCAGCTTTTCCCTCATATGGATTCTGTAAATCTAATGCATTCACCATACTAGTTGCTGCATCAATTGCAATTCCTGTAGATGAAGTATTTGAAATATTCATCTCTAATCTAACCGATCCTGGCTCTATGTAAGATCTATAAAGATCTTGTCTAGCCGCAATCATTCTAAATGTAGAAATTTCATGACTCGCACTAGCCGTACTCAACAATGCAGTAACAGTAGCATCAAAGTTAGCTTCGTTTCTATATAAATAGCCGTGAGTATAATTGAACAACGATTGGTGTGAAGCAGAGGAGTTTACATTAGAAGAACTATTATAATCTTGATCTGGGTCTGACAAAAATGTGCCAGCAGTTCTTTCCGCTGTGATTGATGATCCTGGCACGGCTGTTTTGTCAAACAAAAATCTATATTTCAGTTCTTTGGTAAGCGTTAGACCAAAAGCTCCTGGAATTGTAATATCAAAGAGCTGAATTTTTCCAATTGATCTAATGCCTGTAAAGAAATGAATACTATCAGCAGAAGGACTGCCAGTAGATACAGTTACATTATGGCGATTGTTGACCATGAAAGGAACGAGTTCGCTATCATTTTCAAATGCTTTGAACATGTATTATATCCAATTAACTTAGTTTGATCGTTATTGTTTTTTTGTAGAGTTCTTCTCCACCTAGTGATGTAGATATATCAAGAATTTTCCCTTCTACATCATAATCTATAGATGAAGATTTTTTACCTTCAGGAATAATAACATATGTTTGTGCTAGTCTGGCTTTATTGCCAAACCTAGCACTCTTGAGCACATCATTGATTTTTTTTGCAGCTACAGCTGCTTTTCTATCATCTTTGTACTTGAAAATATAATCTTTGCTCGAATTGAATTTTAAGTTCATTATTGTTCCTCT
>Ga0209128_1000068_pt1 | contig 63741 bp, 53 predicted proteins | sample ETNvirnome_6_100_FD_184072 | JGI IMG/M metagenome (GOLD analysis project Ga0209128, IMG submission 184072) | Marine viral communities from the Pacific Ocean - ETNP_6_100 (SPAdes) (version 2) | ecosystem: Environmental > Aquatic > Marine > Oceanic | place: Pacific Ocean | collected 2013-06-19
GGGTTGTCCGAACTTACTTTATGACCCGAATACAAAGTTTCTAAATCAAACATACTATTATATGTTGTGAAAAATTATTATATTAATAACGAAGAATTTGAAAAGCTCATCTTGTTATACCAGCAGGATCCAAAAGCTCACGAAGAAGAGCTTGTTTCTTTATTTGATCTGCTGATAACAAATATTATTGAATCATTTAAATTTAAGGTAGATCCTGATGATGCTAAACAAGATTGCTTCGCATTAGTATTAAAGACAATCAAAAACTTTAAACCTAGAAAAGGTACTGCGTTCAATTATTTTACTACGATAATAGTAAATAATTTAAAGCTTATATACACTAAGGAAAAAAAATATAAAAATAAGATTGATTCGTATATAGAAACGCAGAAAGATAAATTTAACTAAGTTTTAAAGTTTTCAAAATATGAGGCAGATAGTCCTGGGACAGCGTTTTGTCCAACCTCAATTGAATAAGATGAGGTATTTTTGTTGTCTTAAAGATAACAAAGCTGTGTGGCATCCGAAAACTATCAACGATATATAGTGTCTCACCTTTTTTACTGTCCTTATATTTTTCCTCTAGTTTACTTACAAGGCTGGTACAGTACTCATCCCAAAGGGATGTAAACAGGACACTTACGGGGTAAGAATCTCTCTTAAACCTTTTGATTACTTTGTTTAGGTCGTTTTCTTTCGTAAGAAAATCTAATTTAAACATTTTTAATCTTTTTCTGTATATTTTCTAATGGCATCATCATGTAGAACATTATCTTTTATTTTACCTTCCCCTGATAAATCATGTTCTAAAACTCTTGTGTCAGCTAGTTGGACCTTACCATCCGCATCCTCTAGGACCGTAATGCCTGAGGAAGCTAAACCCTCCTTGTTTTCTAAGGCATATTTTTTAACTAGCTCTGCTAGTTCTTTATTCATGGCTTCAATACCCGTTAGAAATACGGTCTTCATAAAATCTGAGTCTGCTACATCCTCAGGTCTCACCAGGTCGGCAAAATTCTTATAAGCTAGTGCTTCATCTTTACTTAAATTAACTTGTATACGCATACGATTGTTCCTTCTTTCTCTAACTTTAATTTTCCAACTACCAATGTCTAGTTTTATATTTGTAAGAGGACTCTCCATTTTACTATTATAGAGCGAGGTCAAATTTATGGAAGACAATTACGATATTTCTAATCTAAAAGAAAAAAAGAAGATCAACAGTAGGACCAAGGGCAGCACCTTTGAGCGCCAGATATGTAAAATGTTTAATAAGAGGTTCAACACCTCTGAATTTTGTCGGAGTCCAGGATCAGGAGCTTTTGCTACAACCCATTCATTACCTGAACACTTAAAAATTTATGGAGATATAATTACTCCAGAAAAATTTAAATATTGTATTGAATGTAAAAAAGGATACAATAACCAAAACTTATATAGTTTATATAATTATAGTAGCGACATCTGGGGATTTATAAACCAATGTGAAAAAGATTCGAGAAAATGTTACAAGATTCCTATGGTTATATTTAAACAAGATAGACAGCCTACACTAGCCATTATACCAGACCATGTACAGTTTGGAGATCAATATAAATCTATTCAAATATCTAAAAAGAAGGATGGATTTATTATTAAATATAATATCTATCTATTTGAATCTATACTTGAGAGTTATGACTCGCTGTGGATGGAGTAAGGAGCTTCTCTAACAAAGCCTGTTGTCCTCTTAAGAATTCATAGACTACACTAGAATTTTCTTCTCCTGCTTTCATGTGTGCAGTCATCTTCTTAAGATCACGATTGCTAACATAACCTATAAAACTAGGAGAATCTGTCTGTCTCTCTAAAGCCATCCTAAAAGTAATCTTTTCTCCATTTATAGGAAATTTAATATAAGTGACTGCGCCACTCACTTCAACTGTTAAGTTACCGTCTTGATGAGCCTGCCCTAGTTTTTCTGCTAATAGAGTTTGATCATAGCTAAATGACTCACCACTAGGTTTCATTACCATTTGAGACATTATCCCCTCATCCATGATTATCTGCGTAGCAGTGTTAACTAAAAATGCGCGGCACCCTGGTTCATCTTTATCTGCCTTTATTTTCTCTAACATATGAGCACGCACACAAGTCTCCTCCAAGGTAACTCGACTATCCCGATCACTAAGGTCTACCAGTTCTTCGTCCCCATTTACTTTAAATTTTAAAAGTACATTTTTAAATATTTCAGGAATCTTATTCAAAGCCCAGGTGTCTAGGAATTCTTCTCGTACTGTCTGGGCTACTCGTTCACCGCTAATAGTGTTAACCTTCTCATTAGCATCCCAGACCTGGGTATCTTCACTAATAGCAGCGAGTTTATCTATATCTTTTTGAATCTTGTCGGTCCACTTCTTCATAGCAGAACGATCAGCCTTACTTAAACCACTTCGTTCATCTAATACTCCATAGTAGCGTTTAGATCCTGAGTCTGCGATTGGATTACCTTCATCATCCACAATTGGTTTACCTTCATCATCCAAAGTATCATTAGGTTTATCTTTAGTAAACATCTCTCTTGCAGAAGAAATTAAAGCTTGGAATACAGATAATTGACCTTGTTTAGTACTACTACTCTTCGAAAATTTTTGGCCTGTACGAACTAGAAAAATAGGAGCTTTATCATCTGTTATCCCCATAGCATCTAATTTCTTCTCAGCCTTGTCTCTATTCTTCCCCGTTAGGTTACTTAGAATTTTTGCCCTAGTAGTTTCTTCTACCCTGGCATCCGACCCGTCCTCCTTCTCCTCGCGTTTCTTAAGATTTAAAGCATCAGCAGCTTGGATCGCCCTCTTTTTTGCATCTTCAGGATCCCCCGTAAACCCAAATGCACTATCCACTTTCAGTCCTACTTTTTGTGATGTACCTAATGGAATAATTCCATCACTACGAATATTTTCTAGCATCTTCATATTTTTAGATAATAAATTTTTCATATATGTTATTAATTCTTTTTTATCGCTAAATATGTTTAATTGCTCCTCAATTTTCTCCATGACTGCTAGAGATTCAACCTCCACAGACCTACCATCTAACTCTTTAAGAATATTTTTAGCTACTTCTCCTAAATTCTCTTCTTCTCCTACTTCAATAGGGTATTCAGAAGCTAATTGAGATAGCTCACTAAGATATTGGTTGGCCTCTTTTAGAAAAGCTTCTAAAGCCTCCCTAAATGCATCCTTATTGTTACTAACTAAAGCCGCAGCTATATCCACTGCTGCTCCAAGAGTAATCTCATTAAAACGCCCTTGAGCGTTAGCAGCCACCCCAGAATTCCCACCAGCGTACTCACTTTTTTCTACCTCACAGCCCTTAGCCTTAATACCCGCGAGCATAGCTTTTTGAAGTTGGGTTGTTGTTATTGCGATCCCCTTTGTTTTTGCTGTGCCTTGCTGGAATAAAATTACTCTCCCACCTTTTCCTAATCCAATTCTGTCATTAATATAATCACAATTTGGACTTTCATATTCTAACGCCTCTAAAACTTCAGCATGAGCTTGTAGGGCTCCTTCTATTAATTTTGGATCAGCCTCAGTGGCAGGAACTTGTTCAAGCCCCGCAGGACGCTGGCCCCATCCGAGGACGCTGCCCTCCTCCTCCTCATACGTCATCCTCAAGATAATAGCTTTGGATAGTTGAGATTCTAACCCTCTATACTCACTGCCCCCAATCATTCCTCTTTGGGGGCTATCTTCATTCCCATGCGCCCCTTTTTTAGCACAAAGTTTTTTAAAAGCTTCACTTAAATTCTTTTTACAAATAACTCCTAAAGCTTCGAATGATTTTCTTAAGAGAGTAGTTAATTTTGGAGCGTTTATAAACCCTAAAGTCTTAAATAAAAAACCTAATTCTCCCTTCGCGGCCTCACCAGCATCTACAGCCGCAGCAGAGTCGGTCTCTTCGGTTCCATCTTCTCCTATGAATTTTTTTAAAAAATTCATATAATTTTTTGGACTAGCTTTTAGCTGAGGAGACAACTCTAAACTTTGACCATCTCCTATGGCTACCTCTCCAAATTCTTTTCCTGAACTAGCTTTAACAACATTCTGCTGTATCTCTGATGCCTGTTGACCCACTCTCTCCCCTGTTTCAGCGTCATGTCGCGGCAGTGCTGCGGCAGCAAGCCAAACTTTCATTGTTGTCCCTGGTTTCGTTTCTCCAGCCCAAGGAGTTTCGAACGTAGCTTGTTGAAATTGTGCATAATTTGTTTTAAGCCAATCCAAAGCGACCGTCTCTCCTTGCATTGCATCTTGCACATTTTGCTGCTCTGATTCTTGATTCTCTGCTTCACTAATATATCTAAGCTTAAAAGATCTCTTTTTAAGCTTTTTATAACTCGCTAATAATTCTGTAAAATAATCCATATATTATAATAGAAAATGTAGAGAAGGCTCAGTCTAAAATTATATAGACTGAGCCTATTCAAGGTTACGCTATCGTGTTCAAGTTAAACTGTATAATTTCTTTGTTGCATAAAATCATACTTAAAAGTAACATCTATTGTGTGGAAATCATTAGTAGAATAATTAAATTCTCCAGCGGACCATTTGGTAGGCCAAACTCCAAACAAATCTACAGAAGCATGTGGAGTCATTTGATTATCTAATTGAATTACTTCAACTAAATTCATTTTAAAAGAAGCTCCAGGCTCACTAGCGTTTACATGCCTTGTCATTTCCCCAGTAAGAGGATCGTAGATATCGCTAAAGTATTGCCAAAGCTCTGTACCTGTCCGTCTTAAATAAGTATTATCAAAAGTTACCACCATATCCCCAGGAGTAGGTCTACCAGGATAGAAAACTTTATCATTTACTCTGTTAACAGGGATAGCTTCTAACGCCATCTCCAACCCTGTTACCTTTTTAGCAGCTAACGTAAATGATTTAGGTGAGTCATTGTTTACACCTGGAGAAACTTGAAAATGAACCTCAAACTGGTAAGCTCTTACTGAATCAAGTTCTGTTGAGATCCAGGGTAATCCAGCACCATGATCGAAAGTACGATCAAACTCGCTCTTATAATATGAATTGGGTGTACCGTGTGACATAATTTAAACTCCTATAAATTTCCTAACTGTGCAGATTGATTCGTTACATTAATTTCGAAAATAAGAATCTCTGCGGATTTTGTGGGCTTCACAAGAACTTTACACCAAAGCTCGTTTCGATCTACCCTCACTGGTGTATTTACTGTCTCATCGCAAACAACACGGAATTCTGTTATCCCACGCCTCTTACGGATATCATCCAAGAAAGGATTAAGAAGAGCTTCAATTTGTGACCAAGTAAAGGAATCATTAGGTTCAAATACAAATCTCCTTGTGGAAGCCATAATTATCTTTCTAATATAGATCATCAATCTACGAACATTGATTCTATCAAGAGCCGTAGGCGATCTTTGAGCAGTCCTTTGCCCGAAGATAGTAATTCCTTGTTGTGGGAAAGCAACGATTGGATTAACAACATTACCACCACTGTACAGTGCATCTCTATCCCCTTGGCTTAGTTTTAATTCTGTATCTGTAGGCTTGGTTAGTCTACCTCGCTGGAATCCTGCGGGAGCAATCCAACTATCAGCCACAGCATCAGTATATGCCATTTGTCTAGCAGCAAAAATAGTAGGATCAAACCATCTATCTTTCCCGTCAAAGACACTGAATACTTTTAAGTGTGGGAAGTAAACAGCAGCATATGAACTATTTAGTGCAGCAGTTCTTGAACCAGCCGTACTAGAAGATCTTCCATTAGTCCAATCAATAGCATCCTGTGCTGTTCCAATTCCATATGGAGGTGCTACCAGAGCGATAAAGTCTTGAGTAGTTTCCGCTAAGGTGATAAGATTATTTTGAACGGCTTGAGTATAAATCCCAGGAACTAATGCAATTCCTACATTGATAGTCTCATCATCCAAAGCTTGCATCCCAGTCTTAGGATCTACAGAAGCGTTTCCAATAAGAGCAGCAGTATTTTCTGCACCATTACTGCCTCCTGTCATTGCTTGCCCTGTATCATTAACGAGCTTAATCCATCTACCTCCCCCGCCTTCGCCATCCAGGTTCCCCTGCACATAATTTGAAACAGCAGTGCCTGCTCCATTAGGATTTTTAACAGGATCTAACCATTGACTTTGCACATCAAATGCCGCAGTATCATTCCCAAATATTAGGTTAGATATAGTATCTCCATAGTTTGCATTAGCCGTAACTGCAACGTCTGTATTTTCGTAAGTAATATTACCTTTAATTATATCAGAGGTAAGGTTGGTCTCACCAGTATTAATAATATCCTCAAGGAAACTTCCTGATGCTTGAAGACTTACTTGGAATTGTTCTTCAGTCACACCATCTTGATTAATTTTAACTAAGAAAAGATCACTACCGAAATCTTCTATTCCTACCCCATTTCCACTAGTAGTTCCATCTGTCCTAAGTCCTTGATTATAACCTGCCCCTTCGTAAAGAGATATTACACTGTAATTACAAGAACTCGTTCCTGTATTAAGGAAGGTGGATCCATATGCCCTAACCGCTGAAGCACCAGTATCTGTAGCTCCATCCTGACCTCCCGATGAAGCTCCATAATCAGTAACCACAGGAGCACTTACAGGAATTAAAGCTGAAAGTCCATCTGTACTTCCATCATCCGTAAAGGAAGCATTATTATAAGCAGATACTCCTATGGAAGCTCCCGACCCAGCATAAGCCCCCACTAAAGCACCCGATAAACCTAATGTGGTATAACCCGTTCCATTATCAAAACACCCGACCTTATCTGCCTGTAGGGATCCTCCTACAACTGCTGCAATAGCCTGAGCCTGTCCTGAAGTGGCTGTACCTGTTGGAATAGAGAATTCTCTTGGAGTATTATATTGTGCCACCCCATTATTATCAAATACTTGAATCTTTAGATAAAGCGCCACATCAATTCCAAAGCCTGATGTAGCAGTTGATGTCCTAGAGTTAGGACCTCCAGAAACTAGAACCGCAGGGCATGAACCAAACGACATTAATGCTGATGCGTCTGTAGCTCCTGTACCCACTGCTCGGATAAAGTATAAATTACTTGTCTGCTCTAGAATCTCTAAGGATCCTTCTAAAGCCTGCCCAGGAAGACCCTCACTAGGCTCACCAAAATTCCTAATTAAACTATTCTGGCTTGTAATTAAAGTTGCTTTATTTGTAGGACCTTTTCCAGCAAAACCTACAACCCCTACAATAGAAGTATTAATAGAAGGGGTGTATTCAGAAATATCCTTCTCAACAGTATAGACACCTGGGCTTACGTAATTAACCATTTGTTATCTCCTAAGAGTTTGAAATATTAAAAATTCGTCTACGATGAAGCGTTTTAATTTGCTCACTAATATAATGATCAGGGACAACAAGAGACTCCCCTGGCTTCATCCAAACTTCTTTACATCCTTTTTCTGTACTAAAAAATACAGTGAAGGTCTGTAGGCTATCATTTTTAACGGTTTTCATAATTTTGTCTCCTATTCTTATTTACTATAGTAAATTACTTTTTTTGATAACTTTTTTTAGGTAACTGTAAATGACATAGAAGGGAACCAATTTGCTTCATTAGGTTCACCTACCTCCTGGTGTATATCTGGGTACACCCCATAATAAGAGGGGAAAGTAGTAGCTAAATTATTCCAGTATATATCTGTGTTTAAGGTAAACACACCTTGATGGCTCTCTCCCGCTGCTAAACCATCCACAACTTCGCCATTTAACAGAGTAGCCCCCAGCAATGCTGCCGCTTCGGTCTCCAGGTTGAAAGGCCCAGCAGGGTTAAGATAAATATCATCGGGATTATCATTTTGTGTAGGAGTCCTATAGAAGCCTACAGTAAATGGACCCGCATCTCCTGGACCGTAGTTTACTACAGTATAATTAAACAATACCCCTGGGGATGGAGCAATATAAACAGTAGGCATTAGATCAACATCTAATGGAGGAGAATTAGCTATCGCTGTGGGAGGAGTAATTGTAAAAACAGTTATAGCAAGATTAGATGCTACAATTCCTGTTTCATCTGGGACTGTACCATCAGCAAATCCAGTTGCCCCAAAAACATTCATAGACCCCACTATATTAGTTGTTACCGCACAATGAAGAGGATCTAAGGGACACGGAGCATGAGGTAAAATTATATCGCCAGGGAGAGAAGCATTATAATTTTCAATAAATATATTTTGAGCCCCAGGTCCTTGTATTAATCCTCCCCCTGCATGATCTCCACTATAGGTTCTACATGCACCTGTTCCATTTATATAAACAGTATTACTTCCCGTCTGAAGATGGGTTATACAAGTAGCGGCAATATCAGCACGCTCTAGCCCAGGCATTATAAGGTAATCTCCATGTTGACTTTTTCGATTTTACCTGTAGCTGTTACTAAGAACTTAGGAGTAGGAATATAAGTTCTTACTACTATATTTATAGCCTTTTGTAATACTCTATCGTCCTTATCCGCTGCTGATACATTTCCTACATCATCCTCACTCTCAATAAATCCTTTAGTAGCAGTTGAAAATTTAGTAGGTACTCCCATCTCAGGATTAAATTTTATTCTTACTTGTTCTAAAATCTGATCCATGTCTGCCATATATTTCGTCCAGATGTTTAGTTGGTATCTAATATTAATTGCTCTTGGAGCAAAACTTAAAATTCTAAATGCTCTATTCTTTTCGGCACTCCATATTTTATCATGCACCAACAGGCTGTCGTACCGTCTTCTCGTTTGATCATTATCAGAAGTAGTTTGCGAAATAGATAAAACTGGAAGAATAATATTATTTTCTTGTTTCAATTTGGCGACGGCACGTTCAGCATTAGCATGCATACATTTAATATTTATAAACTTCTCTTCTGAACTAATATATCCCACATCATTAAAAGATACAATCATTGCACGTAATAGTTCTTTATATACGTAAGATATATTACTCTCAGCCTGGGTCATTTTGTACAATTTTTTTCTAACCCCACCTTCTCTAGTATCCCAACTAGCATTTTTACTTGGAGGGTAGGATTCAATAGTAGATAGATCTATATTAATCGCAGATTCAATGCTTGTACCACTAGAAGCCACTCTCACCTCCTGCGTAGCCTCCTAGCTCATCAGAGGCCTCCAAGATAGGAGTGTCCTGTACGTCTGGTGCGTCCCGTAGGAGCCTTGCAGAGCACGCTAGATGGTACACCCCATAAGCCTCAAAACTATCCTCTACAACCTCAAAGATCTCATAGGATTGGTCCTGGAAAGCAGGCTTAACTATATCCCCAGGAATTACCGCACGCCCTAGCTTACGCTCGATATAACTCTTATTAAATGTGAATAACTGATCATTGGTTAATTGAATACCAAACTGAGTTAACTCCTCACTCATAGCAATAGGCTCGTAATGACCATGTACCACAATAGCATTCTTAGCTACGGGTTTATTTCTAGATTCCATGTAGACAGGATCATAATCATCAGTTTGAAAATACTTATATAGATAGAACTTGGAACCAGCTAGACGAATCAGTTCATCGTCTACTAAATTGAAAAGATTTATATCAGCATTATTCTGATCAAATAGACTAAGTAAGCTGTCCTCACCATCAAGGTCAGGAAGCTCTGGTAGTTTAGTTGTTACTTTCCAATTTTTTTTAGACATTTAATTATTTAGGGTCTTCTGGGAGTTGTTCCTTCTTTAGATGTGCCCTTGCCTCTGCCTGTGGGCCTCTGTCCAGCCTCCCGCGCCTTCTTCTGTGCAAGAAGGTGTCCAGCATCAGGGTTCGACCCAGGAACTTTAGCCCTGGTTCGTGCCGCTTCATCTTCTACATCTGCCTGAACTTGCGGATCAACTCCTCCAGGGCCAGGTTTTGTGGCTGCCACCTTAGAAGCAGGTATGCCCTCATATCTTTTATGAACTGAAGAAAGTTCTCGACCAGCACGTTCAGCAACTTCATAAAGAATTCTTCCTATTCTTTGGTACTCAGTCCAAGCTCTTAGTGCTGGCTTTTGTTGTTCCTCTCCTGGTGGTCTTTTCACGGGTAATGGATTCTTAAGGCGTGCTACCTCTTGTTTTGCAGCCTCTGCCCCTGTTGTGGTTTGGCCCCTCTGACCTCCGTTCCCGTTCCCGTTCCCGTTTCCGTTTCCGTTTCCTCCCGTGGTTGTCACTCTTCCCCCTGGGCTCGGGTGTGGCCCTTGGGCTTTGGTCCTCATTTTTACTTTTTGCGGCGTGTAACGCTGCGGCGAGGTGCTTTCCATTAAAGCTTGTACATATCTATTCATTTTTATATTCATAATATTTTCCTAATAAGTTGTGAAGGCGGGTGGCTCTTCAATCTCATGAAGAAGTTCTTCTTTTAACTTCTCTTTTTCTTGTATACTTTGTTGAATCAAAGCTTGTCCATTCAGTTGTGCTCCTCCTCCAGGCGAGGGAAGTGTCCGATATTTTCCACGCACTTCTCCTAAAATTCCCATAGAAACTGCGAGAGCATATCGTTGAATCCAATTTCTATAGTAAGGATGAAGGGTAGCTGCATCTAAGGCTCTATAAACCAAGATAACAGTTTGTGTATTCATAATAGGGGTGGGATATAATTGTAGAACATTACCATTTATAATATCCCAAGCTCCTTCTTGGCTAAGAACTTTTCTAATCATCTCTAAGTGAGTTTGCATTAGATAAAAATCAGAAACACTAAAGTTACTAAAGAGGAAATTATCCTGAAAATATTTAATAAAGAAATCAAACTCTAATGAACCTGCCATGTTTTGGATACTTAGGAGACTCTTCTTATATACAACATAGCTTAAATTATAGGCTATGTGCATTGGAAGAATATAAGCGTTCACTCCCCCTGAACATTCAAAGGAAGCCACCTGAGTAGTCCAGAAAGGAGCATGATAATCTAGATTAGTAACAGCTTCATCTATCGCTGTCTTCAGTTGATAGTCTGTAAGCTCTACTCTAACTACTGGATGCCCCAGCCTAGCCAAAATAAAATCTCTAATAGTTTCTTCAAATTTTGAAAATTCTACAGGCTCTCCTAGAGTAGTTATATTTAGTTTACTAGCATCTATAGCTGTAGAATAAATATCTGTGTCCCCTAATAACCTACCTCCATAGGCTCCAAAGGTATCTCCATATCCTAATAACTTAGGATCAACCCTGGGTGCTGCTGCTAGTCGTGCCATTTATTTTCTTTGCTTCTAATGACTCAGTGAAAGACTTTTTCTTTGATCGGCCTTTTTTTTGTAATACTATCGTCTGTTTTTTTTCTTTTATAAGCTCAAGATGTCGAGATTCAACGGGGTGGGATGCTTCAAAAAATTCTCCTGGTCTAATCTCAACAATATCATCATTAACATAAAGTAGCATATTCCATCTACATTTACTTCTGTATTTATACATAAAACCCTCTAATGTATATAGGAAAGAAAAAGAGAGCCAGGGGATTTTATTTTCCCCTAGCTCTCTTGTATTATTGCTCTACTTCAGATTAGCGAGGTACGCCAACACTGTTAATTGAAGTATTCCTAGCGAATGGCTGGTAGAGATAGTTAGCCGTAGGACCAACAATTCTAACAATCCGATAGTACCTGTTGTATGGCTCGATAGTAGCTTTACCGTAACGAGTCAAGATACCCTTCCTAGGCTGGAAGGTCTCAGGATCAACGATAGTTGGTAACTGCTGGAGAGGAATGTATGGAGCATAGACAAAGCCTGAATCCATAGCATTAGCTCCCTTGTAGCCAACCATAATCTCGTCCTGTGGGTACATAGGATCAACATATAGATCGTAACGACCCATAAACTTACCCTTGTACTCAATACTATTCCTACCAATATTGGTAGGACCATCTCGCCGCTCTACGCCACCTTCAAGTTTAGAAGCACTCTCTAGAAGTGAACAAACCAGAGGAGAGGTAAGTAGCCAACTACCTGCACCGCGCATGGTCGTGCGATAAATATCTTGCGAAGCAAGGTTAATTACCGCAAGCAGGTTGGAGTATATTTCTCCAACGTGACGAGGATACATACCTAGATCCGTCTGACTAAAATCACAAATGAACACATTCGACTCAGGATTACCGCAAGCAGGTTGGAGTATACTTCTCCAACGTGACGAGGATACATACCAAGATCCGTCTGACTAAAATCACAAATGAACACATTCGATTCAGGGATATGAGCCCCTAAGGAAACAGAAGTTCCTGTTCCTTCAGCCCCGTTAAAATCGTAGGTGAACTGAGAGGGAACGAATACATTCGATCCAGCAGCACCCTCAATGTCACCATCAGCCCTGCTAATACCTGGGAAGTGCGATGCATCACCCATACTAATGTAACGATCCTGGTTTGTATTCAGATTAACTCCACCAAGATCAGTATTGTGAAGACCATAAGCAATCATCCGAACGTCTTCAATGATTTCGCGGTCGATCTCAAGTTGAAGTTCTTTTGAAAGGAGATCAGTAAGCTCACGCTCTAGATCTAGGTTATGGTACGCTTTAAGGTCTTGTGAAGCCTCAAGAGTCCATAGAGCCCGCATCTTACGAGTGTTAGCTACGATAGCCTGTTGCTCAATGTGGAAGGTCATCTCTGGAATACCAGTTCCAGCAAGACGCTCACCAGCCGAAAGCTGGAAGCCCATTACAGAAGAAGTATTGGGCCATGCAGCAATTCGGCCACCCATAGTACCCGATCCAGCACCAGCACCAAAGATCTGAGCACCCGAACCAGCTAGGACGTTAGAAACATCGAAGCCACTAGAAGCATAGTCACCGTCTAGACCGATGCCCGTACCTACACCAGTATCAGTTACGAAAGTACCGTCGCCCTCGACAACAGCGTTCGATGCAGAGGTTGCAAGAGAACCAATAGCAGAAGCTGTTAGGCCCCGATATGTAAGGTTAAACTTGCTGTAAACTGTCTGGATATTAGCTCCAGAAGCTCTGTCGTTACCAATATAAAATACTTGGCTAACTGGGCCTTGCATAGGCTGAACACCAACAATGCTGTTGGCAATAAGTTCAGGGTATACTCGGCGTACAAGAGGGAAAGCAAACTTTTGGAAAGTACCAAGCTGACCAGTTGTGGTGGTAGCAGCGGTAATCGCCTCAGAAAGCCTATCCTCTACAATAGATTTAGCTTGGTTCTCAAGAAGTTGAGCAGTTACTCTACGGGTATATTCGTTTTCGATTCCCTCAAGTACAGGCTCCCATTTTTGGACCAGCTTTTCATCGTGCATATACATTCCTGTTTCCATAATAAAATAATTCCTTTTTTTATCTATTAAGAGTTGGAGAAAGGCATGAATTTCATGACCTCATCTGTTAAGAACCGATTATCATCAGTTCTTTCTTCGTTAATCTCCCGATCTGCATTGGAGATAACAATAGCTTTTTCAGATGAGACAAATGCCTCGTCCTTGGAAGCCTCTAAATTTTCAACTTCTTCCTGAAGTTGACCGTTAACACCCCGAAGCTCTTCAACTTCAGATTCCGACAGCGATACTTTATTGTCTAGTACTTTAAGAGTTCCTTGAAGTTTTTCATTCTCATCAACAAGCTTATTCACTTGATCAACAAGGACATCAAATTCTTCTTGAAGTTCTCCATAATTACCAGTCATTTCAGTTAACGCATTTCCTTCATCTTTTTCAGAGAGTTCTAGTGACATCAAAGTTCTTACTGATTCAAATAATCTAGCGTTTCTAAATACTTCATCCTCTTCGGATAATTCAGCAAGAGCTTGTTCTTTTAATTGATCAATCTTAGTTCTTAAGTAACCATTTACTTTAGCTTCTAAGAGTGATACTTTTTCTTCTACCTGCTCATTAATAGTAGAATCTACCATCTTGAAAATTTCTTCAACAGTAGATTCATCTAGCCCATCAGGCAAAATTTCTGCAATATTTTTTAATTTACTCATTAGTTATAAATCTCCTATGCATAAGTAGTTACTACGCTCAATAAATAATTTTAATTTTTTTTTAAAAATGTAGGCGTTGGTTAAAGAGTCCCTACTTCTTGCTCCCGATTCAATTGTTCCATTTTTTTCGCTTCCTCTTCCTCTTCTTTTTTCTGTTTTCTTTTCTCCATATAGTCTTGGGCTGCTTGAACATTCTGTCGTACCGTAGAGCCAGTCTTCGCTTTGGATGAGCTACGCCCACCAGTCTGTGCTGCCTTTGTCCCTGCACGCCCAACAGTCTGTGCTGCCTTCGTCCCTGCACGCCCAACAGCACTAAGAACCCTGGATCCCACACTCGCTGCCACCCTAGCTGCTCCCGCCGCCAGCGCCCCAATAGCAACTTCATCAACTCTATAGCCCATAGACTCAGCAATCAGCCTGCCGATTAGTCGGTACTCAGTCCACTCAGGTAATTTACCAGTTGGTCCTACAACCCCTGATCTTCCTGTACTACTTCTACGTCTAAGAGTAGTTCTCAAACTTTGTCTGCTTAATTTCTGCTCACCTTTAGCAGCAGCTAATCTACCGTGAAGTGCCCTTCGCGCTTCAGCAGCCTTCCCTGCTCTCTCGGCTTTTTCCGCAGCAATTGCTTCTGGACTCAGCTTCCCTAGAGGAGATGGAGTAACTGGCTCTTCTTCAGCAGTTTCTCGTTCTTCCCTATCTTTTTGTGCTGCTGCTGCCTTTGTGTCTATCTCTTTCTGTCGTGCCTTAGCATTAGCTTCTTGCCTCTTCATCGCACGCTCTACATTTTTGCTGATACGATCAGCCTCACTCTTATGTAGTAACTGTTGTGCTAACCTTCTATTGGCAGCACCCCCAGTTATTCCTCCTTGCAGAGTACCAGCTACTCCTTCTGAGATATTTTTTTTACGTATAAAATACCGACCTAGAGATACATAAGGATCATTAGGCATTTTTTTGTGCTCTACCTCTAACTACCTCAGCAATTCTATGCCAATGACCATCAGCCTTTACTAGTTCGAAAGTTTCATTCTTCTCTTCACATGCAAGTTTTTTCGCTCTCTTTTTAGCAGCCTTAGTGCCACCTTTTATTCCAGAATAACCTCGTTTTGCATCTTCTTCAATCCAAGGCTTATAAGCTTCACGCATTTTGGACTCAAGCATGGTAACAAAGTTACTTTCTTTCTGTAACTTACTCTGAGTCTCTCTAGCAAATTTAGATTGAGTAGACTCAGCAATGCCAGGATAAGCTCCTCTAGTTGAAGGATCAGCAACTAGATCGAAGGTTACTAATTTAAAGTCTTCATTAACAACTTTATTTCCTGTATGATCTTCGGATAGTGTTCCCATACCCCTTGAAGAGATGCCAATCTTTACTCCACCATTAATTAAGGCTTGAGCGGTAAGCCCAGCAGGAGTCTTAAGAACCTCAGCTTCTCCAATAACTTCATTACCTTTCATTTCTAACTTAGTAACTAGATGAGAAGCATTAGAAAGTTTTACAGTCTCATTTTGGGGGTGATCAAGCTCCCCACATAAGCGTCTCTCAGTTATTAGAGGTTGCAGCTTACTGATTTGTCCTTCTAGAACTGCGGTAGGATAAATTCTTCCATTATTATTAGCTTCCATAGCTCTCTGAAATGTACCCCGAATTTTCATCACTCCATTTTTACTGCCCTCTTCAATAACTTGAAGATTTTCTATAATAAATACGTCTTGTAATAATTGCATGTTATTTCTTCTTTTCTCCTTTATCTAAGCGACCATCTTTGCCGCCAATCCCTCTTTCTTTTCTTATAGTTCTACTTCCATATTTTTTTGCTAACTTATCAGACGCAGTTCCGTGTCTCAACATAGTGCGTGCTGCATGCTTTGTAACACTAGCAAAATCTGATGAAGGCGTTGAACTTCCTTTTGTAAACCCCTTAGCGATCTTTCCTTTTCCACTCTTCTTACCCCACTTTCCTTTGGAAGTAACATACAATCTTCCAGCAGACTTTGTAGACCAAATTTGCCCATAGTAAGTTTGGCTGAGAGCGTCCTTAATACTTTTATATGTTTTTACTCTTCCTTTTCTCGATTGAGTTATAGTTTTTTTGGCCCCTTCTCTAGATGTATATTTTTCGCGTCCCTTAATACTTCCTCTTTTAGCTTCATTAAGTACATCTATTGCTGCCAGTATATTCATTTACTTTCGAGACCTTCTAGCCATTGCCTGTTTAAATACATCTCTAGAATTTTTAAAATTACTAGGAAGAGTAGCCTTAGTAGAAGATCTATAACCTCTTGCAGATGGTATTTTTACTTCCCCACTAGGCCCAGCTAAATTCATACCAATTTGTCCTGTAGTAGTTGTTGCCATAGTCATTTCAGATAAAAGTTCTTTTACTTCTCTCAGAAGACCTAACAATTCATCTACCTTTTCTTCTGCAATTAAAGAAGGTTCTTTAATTTCTTCCTTCTCCTCGGGATCTGTCCACACTATTTCAGGAATAGCTTCAGCAGGGGGAGAGGTTTGAGGATGGAATGCCTCACCTAAAATTTCCTCCATCATTGTATTGGGAATTTGAGTGCCTCTAATATCTCTCCCAGCAGGGGCAGCCTGAGGTGCGTTTCTATCTCTAGAAGGAGGAAGGGCTTTCCCTTGTTGAACATCCTCTACCTCTCCTTGAATTAGTTTTTCTGCGAAATCTCCTATACTATTCATAATAATAGAGACCTAACGTTACTCTTGTTCTAAGCCACTCATAAGAAGATCTTTAAGGGCCGAATCAATTACTTGATCCACTTCCTCTTCATCTTCGTTTAGAGCAGAGAGACGTTCAATAAGACCAAGAATTACATCCATATGCTCAACGAGACGCTCTTCATCAATAGCCTCCTCAAGCTGAGAAATACAAAGGGGACAAACATGAACAGCCTCTTCAAGGTCATCATCGTCATCGCCATTGTCATCCTCATCATCGTCCTTCTTCTTCTTCTTTTTCTTTTTGGACTTGTCACCCTTTTTGCCTCCGAATGCTTTGGAGTCACCATTCTCTTCATCATCGTCTTCCTCTAGTGGCTTCTGAATCTCTTCAGCTTCCTGTGCTTTACTCTCGGAGAGGGTAATTCCACACTTACCCCAAGCTGCTGATTCGAGAAGCTTATCACGAAATTCGTCGTTCAATTTAAAATTTTGCATATCATAAATCCTTTATTCTTTTGGAGATATCTTATCTCTACCTGTATTTAGCAAAGCTTACCGAATAAACTGTTTTTATTTTATTTTTTGTAGATCCTACCTAGTTCTAGAGGAAGAACTAGCTTTAGTAGAAGGAACCCCAAATGCAGATGAATTAGGACGAGTAGTAGCGGGTGGCAAGACATACACACCTACATCATCAATCAACGACATAACAGGAGCAAACTTATCAGGAAATACGCCCGTGGATCTTCGTCTATCGAGTTGAGTATGCGTATCCACACCTCCCGACATTTTAGTAGAAGGATATATTGTAATATTTTCTACGAGACCATCCCTAAGTTTGGGCCACAAGAGATTTACATTCTCTAATGCCACAAATTTATTGAATTCCATAGCACTTAACCTAGAAATAACATCCCATTCTAAAAGAGAAACTCCCCCTCCCTGTTTTTTAATAACATAATTTGCATTTAACTCTTTAATTATCTCATTAACTAGCCTCAATGTAGTTTTAGTTCTAGAGGGCTTTTGTGTTACGGCACTCCCTACCTTATTTCCTACCCTATAACCTGTTTTAAATATTGGCAAGTCGGGATTAAAAACAGCTACCCTAGCATTAAGATCTTCAGAATTTTGAAATACATTAGTAGTGCCCTCATTATATGCATTCTTATACTCTATCCACTGAGTTCTTCTATCTTCGGTAAACTCTTTGTTTAGAGTAGGAGAAGCTGTTAAAGTACGAATAGCTTTTCCTGTTGAATCTAATGAAGTAAGAACAGATTTATTTCCCTGTACCAAATACTCGTCTCTGTTAGAAGGAAATAAGATATAAGACCAAGGAATATTTCTTACTAAATTAGGATGATCGGGGTTGGTCTTATTAGTAGCAGGTAAAAAATCTTCTCGCGTCACAGAAAAAGTCCCCGTAGAAGATGCATAATAAGCAAATGGATCATCGTAATCAATAAATTGGACCCCATAATTCATTTTATATTTAATCCAATCTTGTACCGCTGCTAAACCTGCGGCTGTAGTATAGTCTATCAACTCATAAGCAGCCGTAGTAGATTTTAAAAATGGAGACGCGGGAGATTGTGTAGTATAAATAGATGATAGAACTATTTTGAAAAACATAAAGTCTGGTAAAGGTGCCTCACCACTTAAATTTAAACTGTAATTATACTCCAAATCCGTGGCATCTGTTGAGGATACAGTTAAAGTTTTTTCTCCTGTTCCTCCTAGTAAATTTAATATCTGCTGTTGGTATGGTACAGGCAAAGTATAACTGTGGCCTACTTGAGATTTAGCATACAAACGTTTCCCATTAACAATAACAAAATCTCCGTCATTAAGTGTAAGATTAGCTCGCTGAACCACAACATCATCATCCCCAATATAAAATTTCTTAGCTTCCCCATTTATTACACAAGGGATATATTTTCCCGTATCGGTGGCTAGAGTTTTCCAATTTTTAGCTATATCTTTCTGCTTACTGTTAGAAGGAAGAGAGTTGGGATCTAGAGGAATTTTATGTAAATCTATAAGATTTAAGGCGGCTATAGTATTAATCACAGGATTGGAGTTGCGAATGATAGGCGTTATATTAGATTTCTGTTGTCCCAAGAGAGTAAACTGATCAGCCCGTAAATTATCTATAGTTCCATTAACTACTCTGCTCTTAACAATAAATGCTATTTCCCTATCAGATAATGGAAGACCATCAATCCTAGTTATACTTCTCAGAGTCTTTAAGAAAGAAGGTTGTAGATTTAAAATAATATTTTGTGTAGTAAGATCAGACAAGGCTCCCGGTCTCCAGTCTTCAAATGTATTATTGTGTTTATGAATATAAAAAATACTTTTATTTATATTCCTTTTAAAAATATCTGTTCGTAAAATATCATTATCTACTATAGGACCTGTAGTTGGATTTTTGGACATAATAGCTGTAGCAGGATCCAATAATCCTGTGGGATAATTCTTTGCTACAAAGGTATTCATTTGGGGATTATTTAAATTTAATACCGTAGTGCCTTGACGAGTCTCTTCTATTAGAGGAGCAGTTACAGGCATCATACCTAATCCTTCTGTTAAAGGAGCCCCTTGAGCAGGTAGAGAACCTCCAGCCCCATTTTCGCTTGGTGTTGAAATGGGCTGGAATGGGTATGTGCCAAGCCCAGGGGGAGTTCCTCCTCCTCCTCCTCCTGACGATCCAGGAGTGCCAACTTTAGGAATCACTCCAGTATTAGGAGGAAGGATACCCACAAATTTACCTCCTGCCCCACCTCCTGGAGTTCCTCCTCCAGTAGGACCAGGGGTTTTTACTCCTGGAGCCCCACCTCCTGGGACTCCTCCTCCCGAAGGTCCAGGAGTGCCAACTTTAGGAATCACTCCAGTATTAGGAGGAAGGATACCCACAAATTTACCTCCTGCCCCACCTCCTGGAGTTCCTCCTCCAGTAGGACCAGGGGTTTTTACTCCTGGGTTCGTACCTCCTGCCCCACCTCCTGGAGTTCCTCCTCCAGTAGGACCAGGGGTTTTTACTCCTGGGTTCCACCCTCCTGCGCCTCCTGGCACTCCTCCTCCAGTAGGACCAGGGGTTTTTACTCCTGGGTTCCACCCTCCTGCCCCACCTCCTGGTTCGGGAGGATCTGGCTGAATCCTTCCAAATTTACCCCCACCAGTTCGGTCGTACCGAGGAGTAAATGGTCCTTCAGGTGCCTTACATGCTACAACACACGCCCCTTTTGTCTTGTGTGCTCCAGCGGGAGGAGGTTGATCTACATCAATATTTACAGGTTTACACCTCCAATTAGGGGCACCTGTACACAACCACCAAGTTACAGTCCGTGGAGTCAGAGGACCACCACCCCCTCCAGGAGGAGTACCACCACCACTACCTCCCCCACCAGTTTTAGGTGCAACCGCGCCTACACAATGGATTATGCACTGCTCTCTGGACTTATACCCTCCAGGAGGAGGGGGGAGTTCAATACTCTGTGTTATGCCATCACACCTCCACTGAGGAGGGCCTGTACACACCCACCAAGTTGCCCACCCAGGACCAACAGGACCAGGGCCTGGAGGACCAGTACCATCTCCAGGAGCAATAAATTTGGGAATCACAGGGGGAGGCACTCCAAATTGTTCTCCACCACCACCACCGCCCCCAGGACCATCTATAACTAGAGGTAAAGGATAGTCGAGAAAATTTAGAAGTTCTCCTTGCCCAGGTAATAGTTGTCCACATGCAAAAGAAGGAGCCATAGGTTTTCCTTACATCAATAAATCTATTACTTGATCATCAGTATTTAAATCACGGTGATTACGGTTTTCGGCATCTGCTGTAATTGCGGTCATTGTCCAAGAAACACTAGGAAGAGTACATTTTCCTACACGGGGATTTCCTAAATACCCAACATTCTTTTCGTCAGTAACAGGATCCATATCTTGTTCTAACATATTTTGTATGGGAACAATCCACGCAGCAAAACGCTCGGCGTTAGTGCCCGATCCACTCCCAGGAGCACCCGCTCCTGAACCAAACCTATTAACATACCAAGTACTACCTATTTTATGAGGTTGTATCATTGATGCTCCCTTAGAAACTACTTCCCCATCATCAGTCCCCCAGGTACATCTAATATTGGGCGTACTCATAATCCAACCCACATAGATAGTAAAAAATTCCATACCATCACCAGTAGCATCTTTTCCTTTTTCTACCCATATTCCCCCATAATTACCAGACGAGGCGTGTTCAGTTCCACCTGGACTAAAGTTAACTCCTTGACCTCGGGGAGATAGACAATTTAATAGTTGAACATTCACATGGTAATCTACCATATTTGGTGGTCTATTGAATTTAATTTTTTTCTTAACAAAATGGAATACAGCATTAGTTAGTGAGCGAGCACCAGTTTTGTTACAATTAATTTCCATACATAAAAAAGTTCCCTGCCTGGGGTCATCAGGATCATTTGATGCATCCTCTGATGGCGTGAGATGTGAAGCTATGCTACCTGCTACAATAGATGCATCACTACTTCTGCAATCTCCTGTTGGGAAGTTTGAGGGATACCGTAAGTCCCCCGTAGCCATAAAAGTAGTAATATAATCATTTGGAGCCAACCCAGCCGCAGGGCCTTCTAACGCATTCAACTCTGTCCATTTTGCTTTCTCCCATTGAGGTTTAACGGGAAGGGGCGTCTCTATTATATCGGCCCCAAATGATGCCCCAACCTTAGAGGTCAGTCCATTCTGCATTGCATCTAAAACATCAACATCATCAAAACGGGGAGAACTTTGTTGATATTTTCGTTGAGACATATAATCATACATAGCCCCTTCAGGGCCAAAAGCCAGCCCACCGAAAACATATCCAGTCGCTGGGACAACTACTCCGTTGCCCCCTCCTGCACCTGTGCCACCAGTGCCACCCTCCGCTCCTGGAGGACCAGGAGGACCTGGAGGCCCAGGCATAGCTTCTATGTTATCTATTCTAAGATCTAATTGAGTCTTAACGCGCCTTATCTCATAATCCATCTCAGCCGATCCTACAGCAGGATTAGATATGGACAATTGTGGAGAAGCAGCAGCAAGACCAGCCCTCTCATTATATGTTAATTCAGCAGTTCTAAAGAAGGGTCTAATATCAATTACATCTGTAGTAGCCACCACAGTAGAACCGTTTTGAACCCATATGTATGCCACAGGAAGAACTGATTGTCCTACTAATTCAATAGCAGTATTTTCTAATTGTTGCAGAAGTAAAGGCGCAACATTCAAAATATCATCAGGAGCAGGGAAGGTTCCCCGAACGTCATAAGCAATATCATTTGCAGAAGTTGCAGTAAAACCTAAATTTTCATTAAATTGATCCGCAGGCCAAGCCATAATTTCAGGATTTACTTCAGAATCTACTGCATTATATGGACCATAGGCGTTTACACTAGCCTGATGATGAGAATCAAAATGCATTTTTAAACCTGCTCCTCTACATACTCCTAATGTAGGTTTGGTGATAGTAGTTCCTGGAGAATTGGGGGTAATCCCTCCTGTAAAAATCTGGGCTGAACTTGCATCTACAGTTTTACTATAAATAAACACCATATCAATTCTACTTTGTATCCCGTCAATAGTTACTCGTTCAGAGGGGGGTCCACCACCAGGATAAGGATCTTTAAAATAATCAAAGTCTGTAGGGTCAAAAGGAGGAATTTCTACAGTGATTTCATCACTTACATCTACAATAGCAGTTCTAGCTATACCCCTCCATCTTTTTATAAACTGAGATTCTAGCTGACTCATCATTGTAAATGAATTTGAATCAGTGTCTAGAGTATGTAAAGTAAAGTAACTAAGTTCATTATTGGTAGTTCGAGCCCACTCTAAAGCTTCTTGAACTACAGCAGGGACTCTCCAAAGTTCTCCAAAATACTCTCCTGTATATGATATCTCTCCATGATTACCAATCTCCCAGTCTACACCACTAGCTGTCTGAGTTGTAGAATTCACACCACCAATAGGAACATTAGGATGCCTTTGAGGTCGAGCAAAAACTCTGTTCTCCAAGCCAGTCATTCCTATAGAATCTTGAGATAGAATACTTTTATACTTATTTAATACATTAACTAATAAAGTATTCCAAGACGGTACGATACTATCCGAATCAGTTGAAGGAAAAGTTCCCTCATTTGCAGTAGCAATCTGAAATGAATCTACCTCTCCAGGTGCCCCTCCTGTGAAACCTTTTAAATATGATAAAGGTTCTCTATTCCACGCATCATTTACTCTTGCTGTATATCTTCCAGGCTTTACTCTTACTAATCTATCAGCCCCATTAGAATAAGGTCTTAACTCATCAATATCAACTCTTTTTGCACCTAATGAAGTGGTAGGATCTACTTCCTGAGCTAATTGATCCTTTAACCATAGACAATTTTCTTGTAGTTGCTTGAGAGGCATATTATCCACTTCAAAAAAGTATGGATCATTAGCCTTGAAGTACCGAACAGGATCAGTAAATCTATAAACACTATCTTTATAATTAAGTTCTGCCATTAGTTATCTCTCTTTAAATCAAATATATTAGACGATTTAAATCCTACTGTTGCGGAAGCATTTCCTTCATTAGCCTCTGCTCCTATTTGATCACTAGCCCTAGCTCTATATATTGTTACTTTTTTTGGTCGCCCAGACATACCTATAGATGCATTTTTAGCATTAGCAAAAGTATTAGCCGCCGACTCATCTAACAAACATTGAGTAGGATTATCATCCACAAACTCTTCGCAGTAATAAAATCCTGAAGTCCACAGACTATCAAAAATGCCATCCCCATCTGAGTCATGACTCAATTTTAATAAGTTGGGGTAAGTACCACTTATATTACTAAAGGCATTATTTGGATCTGTCATAAGAGCCGAAAGAGGTCCTGACATATTATAACACTGAGAATACACTTGATAAGCTGGTCCTAGGACTCCATAAAATTCATGGCCTAAAGGTGTTCCGTTATGATAACCACTCATATCATTTTGTAGGAGCTTAGTTTCAGGTTTAGTAGAGAAATATAATCTAAATACTCCTTGATTCTCATAAGTATCAACGCCTGCTCCATAAATCCCTGCATCTGTGCCATCCATCCTAGTAGATACTTGCCCAACGAACCCCAATCCAGACATCGCAATACCAGCATGAGTTATTTCTTGGAGAGGATTACCTCCTATTGTATTATTATTGTTATAACTTGAAGAAACAGTTATAAACCTTCCAAAGGGCTCATTAAATCCTACCCCAGATGGTGCATACCATACACTACTTCCTGCCCCAAAAGTATCTAAAACACTTAATATTCCTGTTTCGGGAGTAGAAGAAGGAGCACCTGATGCAGCAACACCAGCGTCGGTCTCTGCGGAGTTATCGGGCATAGTAGCAGAAGCCCATACAGCACTGGGACCATGATATCCTACATCGTAAGGATACATGGCACTAACAGAGCAGTAAGAAGCATTAAGTCTAGAAGTATCAGCAAAATTCCAGATCATCAAGCGATCACACTCTGTCCCGCTTACATTAAAATAAATTCCATCCATAGGAGTACTATTAAGTCCTATAGGAAAGTTTACATTAATAGCATTAACTTGGCTATCCCCTGTGGCTCGTACACAGACTCCCCCTACACAAGCTCGTCTCATGTCCCCACCTGTTGCAGGGAACGCTCCACCATAGTAATCTTGAGCTACCGTAAATTGATTAATAACATTGGGATTACCATCAGTATTAGTAGTATGGGTAGTAAAAGTAGGAGATATTAATGCTCTAAATTGTGTAAGAGCCTTATTACCAGGACCATTGTTTGCAGATAAATTAGCAAAATCATTATCACCCATTGCATTACTATTTTGAGGATTAGGGAAAAATTGAAGACACCCCGCTCCAAACAAACCACTTAAACCATAAGGACTCTGAATATCATAATCTACTCCATAATCCATTACTGTTCGCCCTGTAGGACTGTTATCCCAACAATGATCAAATGCCCCTAGATTTTCTAGATTAATAGTTGAATTCTTGTTAGCAACCAAACAGGCTCTAGTAGAATGCAACTCAACCGAAGTATGGTTTCCTGTATCACTTAAATCAAATGCACTCACGGCAGGAAGATAAGTTGCCTTCTCAATAGGGGGATTAATGTTGAGAACAGAATTATCTTCTACCAACGCATCTACACCAAACTGTCCAATAAATGTGGGTCCATGTAATCCTAAAGTAGAATTATTTTTTGCATAAATCCCTGCTGCATATTGTTGAGTAACATACGTAGTAGGACCAATGATGAAAGTTGCTCCATTTTTAGTACCATAGAAATCTACCGTAGAGTTATTAATAGCACGAACTGCTAACCCATACTGAGGGGCTATGGTAGCGTTATCAACATCTCTTGGTAGAATATATGCATTTAAGAAGTCTGCTTTAGAATTCTCTACATTAATAGCGGGATAAGTTAGTACGGGCTGTGAGGCTCCTGTATAAGTTTCCCTACCATGAGCATACAGGAATGACATATTGCCATAGAGATTAGGTATGTTAGGTTTTTTAACGAAAGTAAAATGACTATTAGATTGTAAATCTATGTGTTGTCCATTGTGAGAAAAGTCTGTTTGTCTAGACCTAGTTTGTCCCGCTGCTCCTGGGTATGCGGAGGAGTCTACTGAAATTTTAGAATTTGTAGCCACTAATCCTGTATGTTGTTGATCTTCAACACACAAATCTCTATATTTTAGATTCGAATTTTCTACTACAATTCCTTCTGGGTTACTATAAACATCTAGTAATCCCACAAGATTAAGATTTGAATTATATAATTCTATACCGTTTTTACTATTAAGTTCAAATGTAGAGATCCCCCCTGTCTGAATATTATTACTTACAGACCGCCCCACTCCTCCTGTAAATTTAGAATTATCTAAACGCATTCCTGTAGTATTTCGAGATGCACACATCATTACATCAATCCCGCTTCCCTGAAATTCTCCAGGAACCGCTCTCTCTACAGTAGCTGATAAATTAGCACTCAGAGTTACATCACTATTTACTGCATGGAACCCTATTCCCCTATCAGGGTAGCGAGCATTGTCAGCAGATAAATCATAATTTCTATAAGCAAATGCTGACCTAGAGAGCATTACTTTTGAATTATTAAATTTGAATCCAGCTTCTCGACACCTAACAGCCGCGCAATTTTCTAGTACTACATCTGAATTAGTAACTTCAATACCCGTAGGTCTTCCTGTATTTACAGTTTGATTGTATCCATCAACTACAAAATTTCTTACATAGATAGGACCATCACAATTTTTTATACTTAATTTCATTAAATGATTCAAGTATACTGATCCCCCTGCGCTAGTATTTATTGTAGGGGCTGCTCTTCTCATTAGTCCATCATCTAAAGGATTGATACAACTAAAATCATACGAAGTTCCTATAGTATTATCCGTATTTACATTCTCATAGGGATCTACTCCAAAGAAAAAATTATCATCAGCAGTATTACCTAAATTTCCAGGCGCAAAATTAGCTACTGTATTTTGAATACCTACAGTAAGAGGAGCTTGTTTACTTTCTAAATCGGGATATAAGAAAGTGTATACAGAACTTAGTCTGGATCCTCCTGATTTATTAGTGGAATCCGTCACGGTTAATACAGGAGAAACTACATTAATTCCTGAAGTACAAACTCCGTTGGTCTGCCCTATACCAGAAAATAAAGTAGCACTTAAATCAGCAGCGATAAATTTCGTTATTAAAGGAACACTCACATTGTAAGTAGGAGTAGTTACACCCATTATGCAGGAAGACGTAGTATAAACTTTAGAATATGCTCTATTTATAATTTCAATAGAACCCCCCTCTTCAATTCGGAAATTATGTAGCTCTAATTTCCCTAAATTTCCAAAATTACAAACTTCAATTAGAACAGGGAAGCGTACAATTTTAGGAATAGCTGCTATACAAGAACTTAGATCAGTGAATAGATTAGAATTCGCCTGTAAGCTCGCAGTATTAGCATCTGCTGATACTGTAAGAGCAAAACCAGTAAGCCCTGATGTGGGGAATCCCGCTTGCTCCCACGACTCATAAGTTCTTTCTTCCAAATCATATAGGGGCATATTATCCTGCTCCCAGTTATAGAAAGAACTTGTATCAAATTTAGCTACAGTTGGAGTCCATGAATTATAGAGCTTTACGCTCCCACTACTTGTATAAATATCGCCTGCTCTGAATACCATTAGAAATTAAGTGTCCATCTAAATATTAAACTAAAATCACTAGTTTTACGTATGTTGCTAAAAGTTCGATAAGCTACCAAAATAGAGGCAGTAGGACTACTATCCCCCCTCGGATTCTTTGCCAATAAACCAATCTCATTAAGATATGTCTCATTTGATTGAGAATCCGCTAGACCATTACATGCTTCATCATCTACCACTATAGTATAACGCACAGAATTATCTGCTATTCGTGTAACCTTATTTGCAGGAATTAATCCAAAAGCTACGCCTGTGGTATCGTTTTCATTAGTCATTTGAGTACCTTCCGCTATAAACAAATTACTTTCTGATCCATAACTAGTGGTAGCCCCTCTTAAAGTTAAAGGACCAGACAACTGGTAAGTAGTACTAGTTTCTAAAACTCCTGTAGCTACATTAGTTGATCTCCCTGACACCCCTAATTGAAATCTGTCTATTTGATAATCTAAAACTACATGAGAACCTGAGGCTGTAAATAGATAAGCTAAATTAACCCCCATTCCTGACACAATAATATTGTGATCATCAAAGAGAACCTCTTCAACCCCATCATTATATCTTTTAATAATGGTCAGATGTCCATTAATACCTAATTCATCTGTAAAATTTTTCATAGGAAGTGCAATCTCCATTTAATTAATAAATCTTTATAATTTATACAGCCCGCCTCATCTGGACTAGCATTTTTATCTTTAATTTTTGCTATATTTCTTGTAAATGATTTATTAGAAAACAATCTATATGTCCTAGGATTATTTAGAGGATCAAACGCATAAGGAGGAGTATTTCCTTTGAGAAGAGATGCAGGCATGTCTATTGTCCATAATCCCATATTAAATAGACCCCCATATAAGTTAGCTGCTCCCACATCCCCTGATCCCATAGTTACAGAATATTCTACCGTATAATCATTTATTGCCGAAGTTGCATTTGATGATCCTGAGAGACATAACCCACTATATGTACTACTCATTTCATATATATACCCCCCCGCAGCCACAGTGCGTGGAGTTCCAGACATAACCATATTCACAAAACCAGAAATATCCATAGAACTAGCTTCGTTAAATACTCCTTGATAGGGAGGTTGCTTTCTATTAGTTCCGCTCCCCCCTCCGTGATAGACTACCTCAGAAGAACGGAACGCCGTCTCACGGAACCCAGAATAATCTGTCCCGCCCACTCCTCCTACTCCCTGCTGTGTAGGTTGACCAGACCCCGCAGGCCAGCATCCTATAAGAGAGGCACATACAGAAGATAGAGACGATAGAAGGGTACTACTAAAAACAGCCGTATGATATGCAGATGGAATTAAATTTAAATTTTGCCCATTTCCTGGGATAATAGAACTTAAATCAATTCCACTTACTACTGCTGATACATCACTACTTAATTCTAAAGTAGTTAGTGTGGGGTCAGGATAATGAGGTAAGACATTAAGAGGTGAATAAGAACTTAAATTAAAAAACGAAGCAGTAGTAGCAACTTCGGGATCTCTTTGATTGAGGACAGCAATAACTGCGCTGTTAATATAGATACCAGATAAAAGGGTTGCCTTTGCCTCAGAGTAAGCGTGAGCATTTTGCTGATACTGATTCGCTGCTGTCCCAAAAGATATAGCTTGAATAGTATAATTAGAAGTATCCAACATAGAGGATGTAGCATGATCTTTAATTGCCGACAAAGAGGGGGAAACTGTCATAATATCAGCCAGTAAAGTTCCCGCTCCATCTACAATAAGATTATCCTCCCTTACTAGGAGCTTATCGCCACAATATATTTCAACTTCTCCTCTCATTTAATTATCTGTCTGTATGAGTGTGTAATTATTAAAACTACTTTGTTTCGCAAATACCATTACTTGGGGATGTAATCTATAATTTAATCTACTTCCTCCACTTACTCCTAAATCACTCTTCTCAAGACTAGCATTTACATTAGGACCACTCTGCCAGTCCCTACCAGCCAAGTTCGTTGCATATAATCCAGTCCCACTACCACTTAAACCTTTAAAGAATTTTAACGTATCTCGTAATTGGTCCTTATCATAATCTAGTCTATCTTCGGTTACAAAAGGTCTTAAAGGAGTTCCTAGAGTAGGAACGCCTGTACCTGTTCGTATTCCTGCGTTATCTCTTTGTGTAGAATCTTCTAAAGAAATCGTGTCAATTAACATATACTTTTCAGGAACAGCGGGGGTCATAAAAAAGATTTCCACAATATAATTTGTATCGTCTCTATGTACTTCATCTCTTAACTTATAAAATCTGTCAGGGATTGGAATTATGTCCTGATGTTCGTAATTATTATAGATTGTATAATTTCGCGTATCAAAATTTAATTCGAATGTATCAAAATATTCATCACGTATATTATTTAGAGTGACATTGTTCACTACATCTACAGACTCAGTAGTATTGAAAAGACAAAATGTTTCAGTTCCTGGTGGTGTTTGTTTGGGAGGAAATCCAAAGAGATGAGAATAAGATATCACATCGCTCTTAGCTGTTTTATAACTGTCCTGCATCTCCCACTTACCTTTAGAAGTCCATGACCACATATAACCACTTCCAGTTAGTGGATCAAAAATAGGTTGAGTATGAATCCATACTCCCATTTGACCTCCTCCCATCTGAGGAGAATTTTCTTCGGCTATTAAGGCTTTAATTTTGAGCTTAAATTTATGATTTTTTATAAAATAATTTCTTCTCTTTCCATAAGAAGATAAATCAAATCTTATGCGAGGCAATCCTGCTGCGGTTTTACACTTAATGACAGGATTCCCAATTAAATAATTTTCTTCTTCTTGTTTTTTATACACCTTATCAATGTTAAATATATAGAAAGCATTTCCTATAGGACTCCCAGAAGTATTACAAAATTCTACACCACTTAATATATGCGGATTTCTAAACTCACCATTATATGGTGCTCCTGAAACAAACTCGTATCCCGATAAGGGGACTACACAATCTTCTGCACCACTTGCTATATAAGTTCCCGAAGCAGGAACATTATCAATGCCTACAACATAACTCGCCACAGCGTACTTACTAAATACGCCAGAGGGGCTACTATCAATAGCACGCCCTGTATCAACACTAGAAGCAATATAGTCTACCCCTGACGCTACAACAGCCGATCCTTCTACAGAGAAATCACAATTATATAAACCCTTCCCAAAAACCTGAGCAAAGATATTTCCCCCTGTTTCATCAACTTCCCTAGCTCCTAAGGGATTAAGGAAATACTTATTATAATCTTTATTTAAATCTTGTACTCCCCTTCCAAATGCAAAGTTTCTATAATCATCAAAAGAGTTTAAGACTAACCCACTAGCAATAGCACTATTCATATAACTCTGGTGTTCATTCTTCCAATAAGAATTAGGAGTAGTACTAGCGTCTAAATCCGCGTAAAAACTCGCTTTCTTATCAAAAAATTTGTGCATTGTAATATAAATAGGAGGAATTTGTCCTCTATCAACATACCTAGCTGTAGATGCTGAAAATTCATCCCACTTTGCATTAGATCCCAAAGCACTTAACCCTCTGTATGGGAAAGTAGTATTAGTAATTACCCCAGAAAAAGCTCTAGTAGAATTTAAATCTTCACAAGCATGCCACACTCCAGAAGGATTAATAGGATCAACAATAGGAAAGAATTTTCCGGCTGAGGGGACATATCCTAGAGTATTTTCTCCCATACCAGAAGCGAGAGTGGGCGTTCCAGGGGCCTCCTCACCGCCTGCCGCTGGCTTACCAAACATAGAATACTCAATTGTAGAAGGATCCCAACTATGGGGAGAGTTAAAACCAGTTCTATCATAATAACCTTCAGTGGGAAGGGTATACCTAAAGTTTCTCCTGCGTATTGCTCTACGCCCAGTTGCACCAGTAGAAAGATAACTTAGACCATTTAATAGCGGGTCAGTTGTTAAATTATCAACATCCGTTCGTTGAAAAGTATTTAATCCTCCTCTTCCATCCTTTGTTCCTGGGGCTTGTCCACCCATATCTAACCCACTAAATTCAAAGCCAGCTAAAACAGATCCACTTCCATAACTAACAAAATTATCATCTTTATCCAGAGATAAGTATGACCATCTAGTAGAAGATATATCATAGGGATCTAATGCACTTGCATTCAGATTAGTTTTAACTATAGAGTGCCCAGGGGAATAAGTTTTTGCTACTCTAGATGCGTTATATAACGCATACTTAGAATCTCCTTCATATGTTGTTTTAGCAAAATCAAAATCTGTATTATCAAAATCTAAAAATAAATGTGAAGACTTACCATTCCATAATCCTAATAAATTATTTTGGTATTCTGAAATCCTTCCTACCACATCATTGTAATTAGGGGGAGTTTGAACTGAACTAAAAAACATTAGGAAATCATTTAGACTTCCTAGATTAGTATCATCAGTAATTCCTTTATCCAAAATAAAAGATTCTACTGAGCTTGCAAAGCTGGGTGGCACTCCAAAGCACTCTAACCGTTCTCTTAAAACAGAAACCAACCCTGGATTTAAAGAACAATCTTTATAATATTTGATCTCTTCAAACGGTGGGATAGGATAATTTACATGATTTCTGTAATTAAAGAAGAAAGTTAAATCTCCTGTAGCAGAGAGATAAAGATGTGTAGCCCCAGGCGCAGGATCGGGATGAGCCTCTTCTGCCATATAAACCCCATACCCTAATGGTCCGTCGCTGTGAGAAGCTTCCCATGCAGCTATCTGACCCCTCTCCAAGGCCTGCCTTTTAAATACCTCATACCCTCCATCCTGAGGTCTATGAACATGAAAGGGTTTCATTCCAGGCTCATTAGTAATTGTATATAATTTTGTTATGTCTCCAAAATCATCGAGTTCGTATAGTTTACTAGTAGGCCAGGGCTCTCCTGCTATTAAAAAGTAAGATGGAAATTTTTTATATAAATCTAATAAGATTGAATCTGTTACTAATTTTAAATTTCCCTCTAAACTACTTGTATTATATAGAAATACTCCCGCCTCTACAGCTAACCCAGGTGTCCAAGTGGTCAAATCCCTAAAATAAGGAGATTCAGTAGCTAAACTGTACCAAATTAAATGAGGAATATAAGATTCCCATAACTCTTGTACTCTTCCCGAAACATCCAAGACCGAATCAACAATTAAATGATCAACGGCAAACTGTATAGCGTTTAAAGTTCCCTTTTTCTTTTGAAGATTTACAGCTTCACGTAATTGCTGTCTCCATTTAAAAGCAGACCCACCCCATAGCTTGAAACCTATTAACTCTGCTAAATATTGTAAGTGCTCACTTTCAGCATTTTCTATATCATATATAAGACCTACTTTTTCTACCTGATCTGTTACATCAGCCATACTGAACCCAAGTCCAGTCAAAAATTTCCTTAAAGGTCCTTTAGATACAAAATCTACTAATTCCGTAGACGCTCCAATGTAACTATCAAAAGCATCCTTAACTGTAAAATCCTGCTGATCAATATATAAGGGAGAATAAATTACATCTATTAAAGTTAGTAAATTTTCTAGCTTTTGAGTTCCACTTGTATAAGTAGCTGGGATGCCTCCTGCACTTGGGGAGTACACAGCATCCGTCGCCCCCGAAACATAAGTATCATCTATTAATCCTAAATTAGAAAATACAGTACAGGTAGCATAATTTCTCCATATAAAATTTTCGAATCCTTTAATTCCATCAACTGTCTCAAGCTCGTTTCCCAAGTACAACGAATTTAAGGAACTTAATACGTATCCCGATGGTTCCCAATTGAGGCCACCGCCCGCAGAGGTATTAAGAAAATAAAACCATCCTAATTTATCTATAAGATAATTATGAATACTACTTCCATCTGTACTTCCTGTAAGCCCAGACAAATATGCTATGTTATCTCCTACTCCTCCCCCCTGAGATCCAGTAGTTAGTGTAATTGCAGGTAAGAAAGTCCCTGATAGAAAATTATTAAAATCTGTACTCGTATCATAATGAGCTAGAGTAGTATTAAGAGGAACAAGTATTTGAGAATCAAAAGAATAAGGAGTAACTTTTGTTAGTTCATTTTGTTTTACAAAATAGGGAGATATTCCACTGATGTTATCTATAGAAGAAGTTGACGAATTTGGTACGGCTGAAATGGAGAGTACCTGCGAGATGTTATTAGCAGCCCGTAAATTAGTATTAATAATACGGGAAAGGGGATTTAATTCTTGTCCACTTAAAGTTAGATCTTCTTCCAAATATAATTCAGGAATTACTGTTTCAAGTAAATCACCAAAATTACGCTTGGCATAAGTTCTAGGATTAGGTGTAAATTTATTACTCATCAGTCTAGTAAACTAATATTCAATGTAAGATTATTTAATTGTATTATTTCATTAAAATCTACTGAAATATCAGTATTAAAATTATCTACAGTAGAGAATCTAATAGCATCAATTTCAAAAATACGTCTATTCAATTCAGTAACATATAAGGTTTGTCCAAAACTCATATTTTCTACATTCATATAAGTAAGAATTTTATCCCTAGCTCTAGCTGCTATTGCATCTTGTCGAGCTTCGTCTTTCTTATCAATATAAATAGTTACTATAAGATCTAAAGTTCTAATTAAACCATCTACAATTACAATCTCATCCGTTGCCATCTTCTTTTTATTAATAGATGTTAGCAGTTGAGTTTTGAAGGTAGGGGTAGCTTTCTGGAGTTGTACATCAGAGGCTTTTTCTAGTACATAAATATCAATAACATTAGCTGAACTATAAGCTTTTCTAGTGGTAGCGACAGCTTTTCCTATAGTACCAAAAGTACTAATAAACGTATTTGCAAAAACCATATAATCTTCTAAAGTTACAAGTCTATCCTGTCTCGCAAAAGTAAGGGGAGCCCATTTTTTAGCATGCTCTACTGTTTCAGCATTCGCCCCTCCTGTAGCTATGGAAGTATTTGTGATAGCTCCTGGTCTAGCTACTCCATTAGTTGTAGCTATTGTAGTTGCATTTATTGCAAATGGATTTACGTTCCCTCTAGACCCTCCTCCCACTCTATATGTGACAAAATATGACGCAGTATCATCAGGAGAAATTCCTACTGTCCCATCCCCAAATACAACTGTAGCGTTATAATTAGTTCCCTCTATTAGTTGGAATATCCTATCGGAACCTCCCGAAGCGAAATAAAGATTATCTACTTCAGTATAAACTCCCGAAACACTTGAATCAGGAGACGTAACAAAAACTTCTACACTTCCTTCAATGACAGGAGCTTGAGTTAGTGGAATTGTTTTAACTCCTTCCGTACTCCCAAAACCTCCTGAATCTGTAACTAAAACTCCCTCTTGAAATACTAAATTACTGTAAACAGTTTCTACTTCAGGATTGTCACTCTCTGTATTATACAAAAGAATATTTCCTGTAGGATTTGCTTTATCCACCAACCCATTTACTACCTTATATAGAGTATACGTCACAGAACCCCCATCCTCAGGAGAAGTAATACTTACAGTTCTAGCCGTAGGAGGAAGAGTATAATAAGCCTGTCCTCCTATATCAGCAGGGGGATCAGTAAAAATTATTTGTGCGTTGGCTGCGGCTGATAGAGGCCCGCGCATTCGCACCCCCACTAATTGAAGTAATTTTTTTATACTAGACCGCTGTTGTGCCGTAGCAAAAAAGTTTTCGTTAGCTAACATATCTGCTTTCATGGACATTACAGATCCCATATAAGCGACTAATTCAATAAATACCATTCCTAAATCAGATTCTACAAAATAAGTATACTCTAAAGGATATACAGCTTTTATATATTTAATTAACGAATTTCTTAGAGAAAGATAATCCGTAGCCGCGAAATCAATAAGAGATGGCCTCTTCCCTATAGGGAGATGGGCAAGATTCATAAAATCCGACGCTATTGTTCCAGAAAAACTCATTTAATTAATACCTCTACATCAAATACAGCCAAATCTTCCTCAATAAGTTGAAGAACTAGTGTAACTTTTAAGGAGTTCCCCCCCGCAGGGCCTACCTCCCCGAAAGGAACTACAGACAATTTTACTATTCTAGCTCCTATAATATATCTACCAAAGGAGTATAAAATTTCTCTTTTAATAGATTCGAAGGTTGATTCCGTTAGAGGCTCAAACAAATACTTGCGTAAATTACAACCAAAACGAGGAAGCATAAGACGTTCCCCTTTTTGAGTTCCTAATAATTGCCTAACTGAATCTCTAATAAGATTTCTTCCACTCTCTCTTTTTAGAAAACCCCCCGTATCTCTTCTTTTTCCAAAAGGAAAAGTAAGTCCATAAGTTACCCTTTGGAGTTCAGCCGTATTCCTATCTAAAGGTGGAAAATATGTAGTTCCATAAGTCGTTACAGTTTTATTTATTCCCATAGATAAACTCCCTTAAGAGAAGGGTTCCTTTCTTTGGTCTAGGTAATTATTAAGAGAATTTAAGAGTGCATAATATACCCTGGCTAACATCCAGTCTGCATTCCCCTGATCCCCTTGATCGGCCTCATTTAATAACCATGCTAAGGGATCTAATGTATCAGCCTGACCACCAAGTTTTGCTGGCATAAGTAAATCATGTAATTCATACGAATCATAATCTGTACCATCAGCATTTTTTATATGGTACACTTCATCCAATCCTGAACCTTCCTGATCCACATACCCGCTAGTAGGTCTTATTAACTTCCAAACACCACCGCTTGCATTAGGTAGACTGCTGTAAACCGCTGTCGTATCAGCCCCAGAGGTTTGATAATGTCCCCATTTATAAGGGCTGGCGCTTATACTTAATCCCCGTCTTCTCTCCCAAGGTTGCGTAGGATTACCACTCATACTACTATCGTTAATCAGGTCATTATCTACATCAGTAGTAACTAACGCACCAGTCGAACCTGCGGGGGATGAGTCATACTTAGCTTTCTTCCCTGTAAAGGTTCCTTGAGTTGCCGATGTTATTACCCCATCAACATCAAAATCAGTAGCTGCTGATGCAGTAGAATTACCCATCGTCTTAAATACTTCAGCAAATGAGTAGTTCCTGTTATTAGTAGGAGCACCACTTAAAACAGGTAAGAAAGAATGTCCCTCAAATCTCTGCGGTAAAGGTCCAGTTAAAGGAACATTTTCTTTAGTGATTCCAGCAATTTGTGCTATAGTAGCATACATATCAACAGCATCTACAAAAACATCAGTAGTTCTATTTCTTTCTGTAATGAATGAAGCACTTACAATAAGAGGAACTCTGGTCCCTCTTTCATAAACTGAATCCTTCATTCCTCTAGCCTTGTCTAGATCTCCCCCCTTTCTATTAGGCAAATATGTTTCTCCTTGACCCTGAAGCCACTTCGTATATACAGGGCCTAACCCACTATTATCCGCGTCATTAGTGCCCATGCCGCCACCCCCATTATAGAATCTGAGAGCACTAGCGTAGACATTCATAGTGTCCATGTTATTATAATCAGACCCGTTATCTCCCATAAAGATGAAAACAGTTCTACTTTTCTTTGTTTCATCAATAGAGGAAAGGAAAGAACTTAACATCCAGTCCATATCTTCCACCTGAGCCATTTGGTTCACCCAAGCTGCACTAGCATTAACACCCGCTTCGTCCTCCTCTGTTATTGTAGCTGGCGTGACCCTTGACTCCTGATAGTAACGATCATAATTTCCTTGAATACTATTCGAGGAAAAGAAAAGATCATTGTTATAAACCATAGCACTAGGAGGATACGTATTCGGTTGATGTGCAGCGTTTAAGGGTAAATATAAAAAGAAAGGTTCTTTTAGGTGGTTGTATGTATCAACTGCTTCAGCTATAGTTTTATGAGTTGCGTAAGAGGAAAAATCTCCTTGATTGTATGCTATCCTATCCTCTGGAGAAGTCCCACCCCCTGCTGCGTCGGTTCCTGAAAGAGATTGATCAAATGAAGTGTATCCATAATCAGAAACAGTTAGAACTGTTCCATTCTTATTCATATAATAATTTATATACCCCATTTTTTCATCATGAACGCCTTGTCCTGTTTCCCAATACGCAGCCCCATCCTTAGTTGTAAGATCATTATGTCCTGGCATTGGAGGTTTATTCAAATTCCAGAACATGGCTCGATAATCATCCCACTTCCCTACTGCTGATATATGATCCCAGCCTGTGCCAGAAGCTGATTGAGGTGTAGGATAATCACCATTATACTCATAGTAGGAACCTAATTGATCCCACTCAGCTAAATGCCATTTTCCAACCATCCCACTTCTGTAACCTTTTGATCTTAATAACTCAGGTAAAATCTTAAAGTTAACTCCTGAAGTCCAAACAGACTCTCTGCCATCAGCGGAACGAACAATTTGAGATAAAGGCTTCACCCCACCACTAAACCTTTTGATCTTAATAACTCAGGTAAAATCTTAAAGTTAACTCCTGAAGTCCAAACAGACTCTCTGCCATCAGCGGAACGAACAATTTGAGATAAAGGCTTCACCCCACCACTAGCATCATACAATATGTACTCATTCCCTAATCCTTGAAGACCTCCCCATAACTTTTCAGACTTAGTAGTTCCTACAGTACCCATACCATGTCCCCAATATCCCGACACTTGATCGGATATCTTGAAATTAGGACTACTAAAAGCCTGCTTACCTGTTAAAATAGATGCTCTAGTAGGTGTGCATAGTGGTGTAGCGTGAGCATTCATAAATGTCACCCCGTTTACAGCTAAACCACTCAAAGTAGGAGTATGGGGGTAAAGATTTATTCCATCAGTTTCATGCCCTGGATCTAAATTACTGAAAGGAGATGATACACTTTCAGCAACACCAAGATCATATGGATTTTGAGAGTGATACATACTTAAATTATCTATTCCTATATCATCAACTAAGATTAATACAACATTAAATCCTTCTCCTGTTAGATAATTAAATTCATGTAACTTTAGATCAATATTTTTAAAGTAACCTCTTTGAGCCTCATGGTTATTTCGCACCTCAAAATCATTAATAGGTTTTCCATAAAACTTGAGACTTCCTAAATGCCCCTTAAATCCACTTTGGAGCCCTCCTCTGTCTCCTCCCATAAAATTACCATATTGATACATACCATCAGTATAGCCACCCCCAACTATCCAAGGAGTATAGAATGGGTTTAAACGGGGTCCTTCCTGGAGTGTAGACGGACCATCTACTGTAGTTGAAGAATATTCAAAACTATTGTCCTTCTTAAAAGAAGGTAAATTTGGAGTTGTAAAGGCATCTACACCAAATACAGCGTCAATACCAGACGTAGTTACTAAAGATCCGTCTACATAGAATCTTATTTCATTTGTAGTAGGATTTAGGGTGACATCTACCAAAATAAAGTTAGAAGAAACATTTCCAAAGGCTGTATCTACTAAATCTACCTTCATTTTATAGAAAGTAGCTACATTTTCGCACACATCCTTATTAATCCATGAACAAGACGAAAAATCCCGTGATTGCGTAGGAGCTATAAAGAAACTTAATGACGATGCGGGGTCATTTTGTTCATTATTATTACTATAACCTGTATTTTCTTGTGAAGATGCTGGGTCATTTTGTTCATTATTATTACTATAACCTGTATTTTCTTGTGTAATACGCCTATCCCGTGTAAATCCCATTACCATCCCACGAACAAATTGATCTCCTCGATCATTTTCTAGATGATCGAGGTCTCTAGGTACTCCTTGATGATCTAACGCCGATGCTCCTTCTTTCGCTCCCACATTTTCACACCCTAAAATTACTTTTGTTAAGGAAGAAGCAGTTGCACTGGCCCATCCATCCCCTGCATTTGTAATATCTGGAGCATATGCCCAAAATTCAATGGAAAATCCACTAGGATTATATGTTAAATCTCGGAATTCAGAAGTATCAGGCAATCTACTAAAGGATCCCATAGCCGACGCGCCTATATTGTTAGTTGATTTATTCTTAGTAATCCCCTCAAAATAAGGAATAGAGAGTCCATATGGGAATACACTAGGTCTATTTGTCCCTAATAATTTAGCATTATTGTACTGATCTGTAGTAGCACAGTTAGTTATGAAATAATCAGTAGAAGAAGGAGTTACTAGCTTAGTTTCTAAGAAATTATAAATAGCAAAAAGATTTTCAGTAGCTATTTGATCAGTTAAAGAGAGAATTGTTCCATCCTGAGTCCCTGAAGCACTATAAATAATACTGCCTTTCCCTACTTTAGGAACATGGAGATGCCGAAAACCTATAGAAGCGGGTTTAGGAGGAGCTTGAACGAATGTTGTCTGAATAGGAAGTACCATCCCTGTTACTTCTCCTTGCTCAAAGACTAATGCCTTTTGTTTCTCTAAATCTACGGTTAAATTATATTCTTCTAAGTAGGCAAAGTCATTGATTGGCACCTTTCCCATAGCAAAAGGAGGGGATGTACCTGACGGTCCATATATTTGAGGAGCTTTATAAGCTATTTCTATCTGTTTTTTCCTTCTATTAATCTTACTATTATGATTAGCTATTTCAGATATTATCTGTTGCCTCTGATTTTGGACAATTGATGAGTCATCTCCGTATTGAACAATATAATCCTGTAAACTTCCAGATAGATCATAAATATGCTTATCCCTTTGTCCTAGTAGGACATTTAAAAAGTGATCTTTATCATAATTAGCTTGCATACCTAAACTATCGTCAATTCTAAAAACATCAAATATATTTTCAGTGAATTTATTAAGAGATTTTATGGAAACTGCGTCCCCTTTTCCCCCTAAGTTGGGATCATAATTATAAGTCCACGCATCTCCAACGGGAACTATCCCCGAAATAGCTAGAATAATAGGATCAAGTCCTCCCGTTTGAGAATCGTAGTAAAGACCGTCTGATGTGAGAATATATTGCCCAGTAGTAGCAACAGGAGGTCCATAAACTAATCTAAATACATCTCCTTCGGCATCCTCTATTTCCTCGTCTTCTTCTAACCCAGGGTCAGGAACGGCACATCTCGGAAGATTTGTTCCTGAGAAAATCCAATCAAATTCAGGAGAATCTGAGAAACAAGGCTCTAACTCTGGATTAGCTTGTCTCTCCTGAAAAACTCTATTAATCTTCGCAATCATATCATTACAATTATTAATGAATTCTGATGCATTGTCAATTCGTGCCTTAGCCCCAGCATTCATAGTAGTTATGAGGGCATCTTGTTCGTCAGGAGATAAGGAAGCATTCATAGTACTCGAATTTCCACTATTAAAAGATTCAAGATCCTTAAGTTTATTAAAACAATCAATTATACTATTTACCTGATTGCTAATATTTTCATAATTTGCATACAAAGTGGCCGCCCCTGCTGATATAGCACCAAACCCTGCGGCAAGAGCGTTTATTTCACCCAAAATACTTAGATTATCATTATCCATCCCCAAATAACCATCATTTACTTTGAATTGAAATAAACCTGTATCAGTATTAAATTCAATAAGTCCATTATCTGCTAATTCTGTTTTTACCCATTTTGAAATATCAGACATTGCATTTGCTTTTCCTTGAAGGAAAGAGTCCTGTATACTTCCTAATACACCCCCAGGCAACAAACTAAGAGCATCTTGAGCTAAACTAAACAAACAAGTAGGAAGTCCCCATGACATTCCTATAGATTGAAATAAGCCTGCACCTCCTATTTGCTGTATTCTTAAATATGAAGTAAGATCAAAAGCACCCATTTTTTATTCAACTCCCCCTTCTCCATAATTAGGATAGTCAGAACCAATAATTGGAATAGCGGGAAGAGAGAGTTCAGAATTTAAGTGAATTTGTGTTCCATCAGCATTAATGTTACCTCCAGATTGAATATTAACATCTCCTCCTGCCGCTAAATTAAGATTACCCGTTGCTCTCATATTAATAGTTCCATTACATTCTATATCTATATTTCCCGCTGACTGTATCTCTACCTTTCCCGAAGATTTAATTCTAATAACACAGTCACCACTCCCATACCCTGGTCTTGGAACTACTGTACCTACTCCTTCACCTCTAGTTTGAAGTTGAATCACTTGTTGTGACCCTCGGGTATTTAGGCACTCAAGAAAAATTCTTCCAGTTCCAAAGCCGTGAGTGGGAGAATAATTATCTTGTTGGCTTGTATCAGTAAAAATATTTACATCTTTGAACTTACTTTGAATATTTATATTTCCATACTCTGCATTACTTGCAATAGGAGGAGGTAGCCATTGAATAGGAGGAGGCAACATGGATTTTTTAGATCCTGTAGACGAATTGAGGATATTAAGCTCCTTACCATCTTGAATTTTTATAGTTGTAGTTCCCCCTGCCGAGTCATATAATTGATCTCCCGCACTTTCAACTTGAATTTTTGACATTCCAGGAGCAAACAGTGAAGGATTACCTATTGCGGCGAAATGTTGGTTAGATAAAGTTATCCTACTATTATTTCCACTATCAAGTATTATGGAATCAACACCAGGAGTATCATCTAGAGTAATTTTCTTTCCTAGAGCGGATACTAGCTCAGTTTTCCAATTATAAAACGAATCATTATTCTCTTCAGCTATTATCAACCCTCCACCATGGGATCCTCTGAAACTTTGTCGCATAGGAAGTCCCTTAGCTCTAAGAGATTTAGAATCCGCAGCCGCATATGGGCTTACTGTAATCTCATCAATTTTTCCTCCTACGATGGAATCATAACTAGGGAAAAAAGTAGATCCTAAGTAAAAGTATTTTTCTGAATGACTAGGTTTACATACTAAAATTATATTATCCACTACAGGAGGAGCTATAAATCCCCCTTCTGTTTGTGTTACCCAGGGTGAACAGTACCAGACTGTTTCAGCCCCAGAGTCTAGTCCTGGAAAAAAGATTTCCGCTTTAAACGACCCAGTACTTCCTGGATCATAGATAGAAACCACTTTTGCTAAACAAATAATAGTTCCGGCATATGATTGAGCTTCAGATTGGGGTGTAGTCATTATAATTATGGTGCTAGTGTAATTTCGAATGTGTTAGGATCCACTGCTACCTTTCCTGAACTTATTTGGTGTGTCACATATTGCGCTCTAGCATCGGTTATCTCAAATCCTTCAGCGGAAGAGGAAATGCCCCCCTCTAGAGTTCCGCGTATAGCATTACTTAAATTTTTAATTAATCCAAATTCAGAATAAGCCTTTCCTTTAGCATTTATTACATGTTTAAACCGAAATATTTGATAACTCCCAGTGAAAAATCTAGCTAATGCTGTTGGTGGGAGCATTCCTGCATGTACCTGAGAAATTACAGGTAGATCCTGTCCGATAAGCATACAATTTTTCGAGATATTACCTACATTTGATAAATGAAAAAGGGGAAGAGTTGTGATATCTACTTGAACTGCCTTTCTATACATCTGAACTATAAAATCATTTAACATTGCAACAGGATTACCAGGATACCCCTGCTCAAAAGGGATAGTTACTGCGCCTGTTCTATTATTTAATACAGTTTTGTATAAATCTACTGCAAGTTTTGCGGTCTGTGTAATTGAAGTTCGTAGTTCGGTTCCTATCAAGCGACCACGGCTATAACCTGGATCTAATTTAGCTATTATATCGTTCTCGACATCTGCCCAGGAGTGTGTCCTATCACCTATAACTTTTTCTCCCCAATTAGTCCTTATTAGATAATTAAGTACATCAGCACCACTCCCAAAAACAAAACCCCATCTAGAAGAATCCTCGGATAATCCTGTCGTTATTGCTGCTCCTCGGAGTCGTACAACATTATGAAACATAAGTTGTAATTGAACAAAATAAATACTTCCAAATTTATATTTTAAATCTGATACATTTGGATTTTCTACATTAAATCGAAAAATAGGAACATTTCTTTTTATCCAAGAATCTCGAAACTCTTCAACAAGAGACTCCGTTACATCTTCACTTGCAGTACCACCCCCTTCTAGTTGCTGTTCTGCTTCGCTCTTAGACCAATAACTAGTATGTCCAAACGGTCCATAAGTATTCTCAATTGGGGGACTCACTAAACTACGTATATACTTCCCATAGCCTTGGGTAAAAATTACTCTTTCTACAGGATGTAAAGGAACGAGATTTTGTTGTCCTATTTTTAAGTTCTGTAAAGATAAAGGAGCCAACCTATTTATCTGAGCGCGAGATTCTAATAGGTGTGCTTCCGTTTCGGCTCTCTGCGACTCAGAAAGAGGGCTCAGGCTGGCAGGCTCCTCATCAGGTGAGGGATCAGGAGCCCACCCTACCTCAAGTTCTGCCATAGATCGTTGTATATCCACCTCTAGGTAATCTAGTTCTCGATCTACGTATTTTGCTATTTTTTCTTTTTCCACCAAATCCGCTAAGTTTTTGGATATTAAATCAAAATCTCCCTCCCCATAAAGAAAATTAGAAATTAAATAAGGATCTCCAAAAATTATGGTAGGCTCATTTGGATCAAAAGTGTGTCTTCCTCCAAAAAATCTAGAAGCTCTACGAATAGGACTTGCTAGATTCTCTTTATTCCACATATTCAATTCAATAGCTTTCCAATATTTTGAGAATTTTACATTAGTTTCAGTTATTAGGAGAGGTTGCCTTAATGGATAGAAACCTTTACACATTTTTTGGATCAAACTATAAACCCCATAAATTGCCTCTTCATGGTCTGGTAGTCCTCCTCTCACCGAATTCATACGGAAAGCCTTATATACGCTATCTACCCAGTACATCAGGAGTTGCTGCGCGTCACGTTCCCCATGCTCGGAGGGCTCTGTCGTATATCCCTCGCCTCCCCCACTCATCCACCTTTGTAAGTTACGGTGAATTCGTGGCTGGTGTGGTTGTCTCTCCGTAGAACCCGTAAGATCCCCAGCACCAGCACCAGCGCCGAACCGACCGCAGTGCCGCTCATCCGTCATACCATCATCTAATACCAAGCGAAGTCCTAACGTATTTAATAAATCTTCTAAAATAGCTTGTGTTTTAATTATATGTATTAATTCGGGCTTAGATATGTCCGAATCCCTGAGAGAACGCCAAAGTTCCTCCAAAGATGATGCTATGTTTTTAGCTTCAATCTCTTTGATAATTTTCTTTATAACATAGGAACATACATAATTTAAATCAGGTAAAAGAACTATTACATTTTTTGATTGCGTAGCTTTAGAAATATAATCTTTAAGAATATCAGTAACTATTAAATGGAGATCTATTTTCTCAATAAATTTCACGCCCGATTCCCCTAACAACCCAGTCAGAAGATTACCATACTTAGTTCTTTGTTCTATAAATACCTGTTCGCCTAATTCGTCGGGGTGAGTTTCTTTAGCTGGGTTATTCTCGGCAAAGTCTGCTACTTCATCTTTTAACATAACTCGACTTTCCTCCTCAAACCTTGGATTTTTAGGCTTCTGAGCGCCATATATTGGTTCCCCCGTGGGCCTCCCCCCTCCAGCTAGAGAAGGAAGGTCCATAAATAGTAAACGTGTCTCAAAACTACCTGAATGTTCTAGTGTAGTTAAACCTGCAAAATTAAACTTATCCGATTCTCCACGACAATATGAATTTAATCCCCCTAAATTTATATTTACAACTTCTCCTCTAGGTCCGCGTCGGGCAAGAGGGGATATAGTATGAAGTACAGGCTGAAATTCTAGTGTTATCTTTCTAGAACCTTTTATTTCTATGGTTGCATTAGACATCATCATGGAATGAGGACCAGCCCATACATCAGTATTAGTTCCTAATCCATATGCAATATAAAAATGTTTATTTCCAAAGGCGGTGGTAAATCTTCGCTGAAATTCTGCTGCTTGTTCGGTAGTTAAGGCCCTACCCTCAGGAGGGGGAGGAGTATGAATACTAGGAAATGACCCTCCTACCGCACTTTCTAAATCAGTATTAACAAAACGAGACTCAAACTCATTAAAAGGATCAATAAAAGATAGAGTCATCGTCTGATCCCCTGCATTTACTCCAAAAGTATGCTCAAAATTTATTAAATTGGGGTTAGAAGTGTTGTCAAATAATAAGAATTCTTTATCATCACTAGTTAAAAGTGCGACCCCCCCTTCCCCTACAGGACTTAATAAGTTAGACCCCTGGCCTGCTTTTTTTAAAATTTGTTCAATTACATTCCTTTTCCAACTAATAATAATAGATGCACTGGGAATTTCATTACGGGTAGCGGGTGACATTTTTTACTTTATACTGGAATTAGTATCTGTTCGTTTACTTTGAATCCCTCAAAAGGATCTGTAATATTATTTACAAGCATTAATAACCACCAATTTTTAGGAGTTCCATAGAATAAAGTAGAAATAAGATCAGGTCTATGCTGATACCCCTGAGGAATATAACCTACCTCATAATTCGTATTCCTACTCATATTTATAATATAATTATCAAAATAGGGAGTATTTACTATAGTACTAATTTTTGCATTTCTATGATTAACAAGTTTATAACCAAGTTCATAAGGTCCTCTATTTTCTCCTAAAGATGTCATAGTACACCCATCCCTCTGCCCCCTGTAAGTTCAGATAAATAACCAGGATCCATTGATTGATGTTTTTGTGTAACAACCGATTCCCACCCAGCTAGATTATCTCTAGATACAATTAGATTATTAGGCTCTTTAAATTCTTGAAAATTTCCTGCTCTTAATTCTTCTAATTTCATATTAACTTTTATTCGTCTAGGCAGTAAGGTTTGTAAATCATATCCTACTGCTTCTTCCCACTCTATACTGTAATCTTGAGCTAGACAGGGAACATCTTGATACATTATACCATGTATCAATCTTATTATAGGAGGACCATATATAGGATTAGTAGCATTATTTACAACACTAGTTCTTATGATATTTACCCAGTAAATAATTAGATCAATAGTACTATATCTACGAATAAGCTCTAGTTTCTTCTTATCGGGAACGGTCGCCATGGTCTCGAACCCGCGCAGGACGGTCCCCGGCGGCAGGTCTTCGAGGTCCAGGGCCTCCCCAGGAGTCTCTCCTAAGTAAGTCTTCTTAATATAGGCTTTATCCCTTAGTTTTAAATAGGGATGAAATTGTAATACTTGTTTAGCTGTACTTTCTACATTTTCTAAATCTAAATATTGATAAGCTATTTTAACTGAAGGATTAGAAATACCACCCTCGACTCCTACTTCCCCCGTATGTTCAGGAGATTTGAAGCGCATCCTATTCTTATGGTCTCTATCATTAATTCCCAGCTTCATAAAGGAACTTTTAGTTAATTCAGAATGTTCATCTTCTATATGAGGAAGAGTAAGAAAAAAAGATAAATCAAATTGTCTAGAATCTGCTCCTAAATAAGCATAAAGATTACTAGATCTTGCTATCGTAGAATATTTTTGATAGCGTGCTCTTTTTCTTTCCCTAATGCTTACATTTTCAAAAAATGGAAGTTCTACAATATAATAATCCTCGTCTGGGATGGGACTAGGGAAATAAAACATTAACTTAGTACGTTCAGGAAGTGCTCTATCTATAATTCTCATATTTGCCATAAGTTATCCTCCAATTAGTATGGATTTCCGGTGGAGGGCACCATTCTCATATGCTCTAGGCTAGTATCTATGCTTTGTAAGATATCTATCTGGTACTCTGAGAGCCTGTCCGACTCACCTGAGCCTGCGCCTGGAAGACCTAAGAAAAACTCTGCGTGTCTAGCTAAATCTTCTGCTTCGGCTCTTACCCTATCTGAAGCACTTTCCCTCACCAGTGTTCGTGTGTCCCCCGCAATATCTCGCATTACCTCCAGTCCCTCTCTCTCTAACGCAAGTCCTTCCTTAAAAGCCTCTAGAGTTGGGATAATAAAGGTCTTTGCCCAACTTCCCTCTTCTCCTACTCCTAGAAGCTCTCCTATCATTCCTCTCGTAGTAAATGCAGCTAATAAATCCCTCTGACTCGCCTCCATCGCTGCCCCCACTTCATCTGCTATAGTTCCTCCTCCTGTGATTTGTTTCCATATACCTTTTACTAATCCTAGTTTGCCTCTACTACCTGCTGTTGCAATAAGTACTAGTCTAGAAAATACATCAGCCAATAATGCTGATGTGGTTACTAAAAACTTGAGAGTTGGAATTACGGATTCCCATATTCCTTTAAACGAAACCCAGAAATTTTGAGCCATATCAAAAACTGTTACCAGCGTCTCCATAATAAATATTACTATTCCCCTCATACTCACCTCTATTTCAGGAATACGTTTATCTATAAAATCACCCATTGTTTTAGTTATCGCCTGACCTAATTGAGAAAACGTTTCAGTCACATCTAAAACAGTTGGGAATAACTTAAAACTGATAACCTCATATAGTGGAGTCCATACTTCAGCCCTTAATGTCTCCATTGTTCTAGCAAAATCAACTTTAGTTGTTGCATCTTTTTCTATACTATTTTCAAGAGCTTCAGCTAAGGCAGGAAAATGTAGATTATGTTGCCCAAACATACGTTCAGCTACTCCAACCATTAATGCAAATTTATCTGATCCTGCTGTGAAATTTTCTATTTTAACTCCCGCAGTCGTAAACGCATCTCTTAGTATCTCTACCGCTTGAGCAGTAGTAGTGGCAGCAGCTAATTGTTCTCTTACACCACCTATACCTAGCATAGTTAATTTTTGAAACCCTTCTATGCTAGTATCCATAATGGAACCCATGACAGCCTCAAGGGGTCCTGCCATAGCGGTGCCTAATTCACCCTGTAACTTAACCATAGCCTCAGTTACTTGTTGTCCCATCCCCATTAATCGCATAGCTGGGAACGACTTAGATAAATTATTCAAAGAATTTACTAGTACTTCAGTACTAATATTATATGTATCATTCACCTCCAGTAGGTTTACAGCTAAACTATTTGTTGCTTCTTCTGATAAGCCTAATACCTTGTGTAATGCAGCAAAAGTGGGAGCAGTCTTAGCGAAAGCTGTCCCCGTCAACATTTGCTGATTAATGAGTTTAGTTACTCCCGCTGTATTTCCATGAAGGCCAGCTTCCAAAGCCATGAAAGCTCCCATCATTTTTGTGCTTAAATCACCCCGTAAGCCTTCTACAGATGATGAGAATTTTGCCTGGGCAGTAGTATACGTCATGCCCAATTCTAAGGAAGCTTTTTGTGCTCTATCTCCGAATCCTATACTCTTATTGAATGCTCCCTCCACAGCCTGTGTTAGTTTGTCTACACCTTTGGCGAGACCTCCCATGCCCTTTTCTAAGGCTCCTAATGCTACTAAGGGATTTACCATTTAATATTTCTTATTCTTCAAGTCTACTAATCTTTCTAAGAGGACCCCAAACACGACTTACTATATACGTTCTATAACTATCCTCAGGTATTACTATATCTGCCATCTCGTCTACTGGATCACTTTCACCTTCAATATTTTCCAAATCTTCATATACATCTAACCCCTGGTCTTGTTTTAATTCTCCTAATTTATATAGAACCTCAAGAGAATCGAGATTAAAATTAGCATCTACAGGTAATGTAAAGCCTGTCATTAGTTTATTTCCTGTACGTGCATTCCTAAATACAGGTTTTACTAGAAGAAATACCCTAGCTGCGCGACTTCCCACACCTTCCCCCAATTGGTATCTAAAAAATAGTACATCTCCAGGGTAACAACTCCCCACTGTAACTATAGAAACCCTAGTACGGGGGTCTGCCCCAATTTTTTTTAAAAAATTCGAAACTATTGGTGAAAATCTAGACATGGCGTATATTATATATTATTCTTGAAGTATAAAACAAACAATGCAAAGTGAAAATCTTGATATAGATATAATTGATTTTTTAGATCTATTAAATGAAACATTAAGTTATTCATTTGTAGAAAAATGGAGACATAAATACTCTGAAAAATTTATAAAGCATTTTCAATTAAGACTTCTCGCAGCCTTAAATAAACAAAAACCTCTAAAAATTGAAATGTTGTATAATTATCTAACTAAGAAGTGTAAGTACTCGGAGGAGCAAGTAATTAACTTCTTCAACACTATTGAGATTGATATCTACTCTCCGTTTATTTACGGGCGTTTGAAGAAGAAGTAGCCTTTAATTCTTCAATCTTTTTATTCACTTCATGTAAGGTGCAGAATTCAGGACAAGCATCTTTATAAGCACACCAGTTGCAGAAATCATTTCTGCTAGGCTTCATCTCATCCTTCTTCTTTTTACGAATCTTCCAGACCTCATCCACAATCTTTCTTAGATGAGCATTTATTTGAGGAATGGAATATTGAACAAAAACGAAGGTATTCGTAAGAGGATAATAATGAGCAGCAACGATGTTGGAGATGGGTGTCTCATACATTTTACTGATAGCGTAAGTATACCCCTTTAGTTGAGTATCCTGGTAAAGCTCCACTTTACTCTTTTGACGCTTTGAAGTCTTATAATCAATAATTAGGTAGCCACCGTCTTTTCCCTTGATAACTCGGTCAATTATACCATTAAGAGTAATATCATCTTTTACGGGAACTTGGAAGACTAATTCAGTTGCGACCGTTTCTCCTAACTTTGCGTTAAATTTAAGAAAATTCTCAATACACGTTAAATCTTTGCCTGTGTACTTCTTTGATACCTTGTATGAACCCTTCACATCCTCAGCAATCTGCACTAATTCGTCCTTTGTGGTGGCTTTTACGCCATCTTCAAGAACTTTGTGGATATATGATCCAAAATGCAAAGCTTCGGTATTGGCCTCTTTGGGCTCAGGTAGCCTCTCAACATACCTATAACGGTACTTTAGCTGACATTGTTTAAAAGTCTGGAATTTTGATTCGGAAATTGTTTTTATGTACATATTATCACCTCAGTTTATTAGAGACTATATTACTGAAAAGTTCAGCGATGTAGGCAAACTCTCTGCAAATGGCCGCGAATTCATTCTTGAGTCCATATTTGTCGAGAAGGACTGGAAACGGCATATGAGCATCAATATAGATAGTGGTCTGTGGCAGTGCTTTAAAACAGGGCGTACAGGCAATTTCACCAGCTTCTACGCTCATGTGGAGAATGTTCCTTATTTTAGGGCGCAACGGGACTTATTGATTAAAAACTTCGAATTTCTTGGAGAGGAGATTCCCGAATTAGACAGACCCACACAAGAATACACTGAGCTAGATACATCAAAACTCAAACCTATCTCTATATCGTCAGCTTATAGCGAAGATAAGAATGTCCTTTTAGCTTGGAGCTTTTTATTTGGGAGAAAGCTATTTGATGAAACCTCAGAAGAAAAAGAACCTTTCTACCTGTGTATGCATGGGAAGTTTCACAACAGGATAATTATCCCTTTTCGTAAAGATGGGGTAGTTTATTACTACCAGGGTAGAACACTATTAGATGCTAGACCTAAGTACCTCAACCCCTCTACAGAGATAGCTCCAAAGCCCTCAGATATCCTATATCCCTACGATGAAGAGGGCGATCTCCTAGTTGTCTGTGAGGGGCCTCTAGACGCTCTCTCGCTGCACTTGAGGGGTGTGAACGCTACATGTACCATAGGCTCCTCAATCAGCCCCACACAGGCTGAGATGCTGTCTACGTTCAAGGGAAGAATCATCATGGGGTTTGACAACGACGAAGCAGGGCAACGAGGAATTAACAAATTTGACAGACTAAGAAAAGAGAGAAGGATGGACACCTTTGAAGTTTGCTTTCCTCCTTCTGGGCACAAAGATTGGAATTCAGCCCATATTGCTAACTTTGATTTAGACTCTCACATTACTAAAAATAGTAAGTTATACGATTTTGAATATAAAATGAGATCTAGTTTATAGTGAAGTAATAGGGAACTGTAATTACGGTTTCATTTAACAAGTTATATTTAGCTGTAACCCTATAAGTCCCCACAATACCTCCAAAACTAGCTACATTAGGATGAGTGGCTAAGGTAGTGGTATCAAATCTCCACAAAATAGTATTATCAGAAGTAATATCCACAGTTGCCCTAGTATCCTCGTAGCTAACCACCGTAACATGAGCAGGCAAAGCTACGGACCCCTCATTTACTTTTTGCACTTCAACCATTGCGCTTGTAATGGCTGAATCTTTAAATATATTTTTAATACTCTGATCTACATCCTTATTTGCTACCGTAATTTCAGTTGTAATTTTTAGATTTTCAATTGAACTTAAAGTGAGATGTTTATTAACTAAACGGTTACGGGAGGTAAATATTAACGGTTGAGTTATAGTAAAGAACGTATCATTATATAAATGAAAATCATTAATTAAAGCTTGATAATCAGATCCTTCGTTAAATTTTACAGTCCAAATATCAATATAATCATTTACTGTCGAGGCTGAATTTATAATGTGAATGTTTGAGCCATTATACGAATAAAGTCCCCGCTGCTCCTGCGTTCCATCTAAGACACATACAAATTCTCCCTGTTTAACTCGATAAACTCCACTTAAAGAACTTACATCTATAGGACTATAATTTGTAGGATTTAGTGATCCCCCAGGAGTAGGGTGACTAGAAACTCCAAACTGAGCTACAATAAGACTAGAATCTATATCTGTCTTAATTAAATTATTATCCAGTACGCTATCGGGGGATGTATTATCAGCTTTCTTAAATACTGTTACTCCACTAATATCATAAGGGTCGTAATATTCACCATCATTAATAAAAAATGCCCTAAGAGCCACCCTCTGGATAACTGTGGGTCTATTGTGTCGATCAACTATATCAAATCCGTTTAATTGCATTTTCTTGTCGCTCCTGGTCTTCCCGTAAGAGGTTAAGGAATGTACTCCTTTCTGTTCTTGTCATACCTCGTACATCTAGGTATGAGAATCTTCCCCTATTCACTAATATATAGGCTTCTAATAGAAGAGAATCAATATCAATTGTCTCTTCTAGCTCGCGTCGAAAAAATTTGCATCAATGGGTAGATCAACTACGGAGGCCTCCTTACAAGTATTGCATGCGAATTTAATTCTAGTTTCTATCCCAAAATTTGTTTTCATAGCGTTTAGAATGACTCTTGTATCTTTAATTGGAAGTTTCTTTAAAACTTCCCCTACAACCGTTTTGTCTCTATGCCCATCAATTTCTACTACAAATCTCCATAATTGAGAATATGCTTCTTTAGGATCGGCAAATAATTTTTCATCTTTTACCCGTGGCAACGAAACTTTAGCTTCCTTATTTATAGAGGGAAGTGTAATAGTTACAGGATCCGTGAAATCTTCAGGAACTGGGATAATTTTTAATTGAGATAGCTTAATGACTGTTGGATTTTCGGCTCTACAATGAGTACAGAGCAAGAGAACATTGTAATCGTCTCCATAGGATATTTCTCTTAATTTCATTAACAAATACAATTTATCTATCGTCAATAATTGTGAAATATTTATATTTGTGGTACACTGTTGAAGAATTATATTAACAGGATCTTGATTTTTATTAGTTCCTAAAATATTTTTTTCATCTTCAAATGTCATAGGTCGAAGAGTAACTGGAGAAGAAGGATCTTCTAAGGTATATACCTTATTCTCAGACGGTAGATTTACTTCAACCGCAGCTTGAGAAGGTAAATCTGTCAATATCTCATCAACGATTTGTTGTTTTGCATCTACTTGACTAGGGGTGGGTTCTAACATAAAATAACCTCCATTATTTTGGTTTGTATACTATAATAGTGTAATGAAAATTCATATAAATATAATAAATTCTAAGATTCAAACAGATAATCCAAAGATTTTAGAGGCTCTATATGAATTGTACTCCTTTAAGATTCCTGGATCGGAATATTCACTAGCTTACAAACGCAGGAATTGGGATGGAAAACGTCACTTTATATCTAGAGTAGGAGTTTTTAAAACAGGATTATTAGATAGGGTAGTTAAGGATTTAAACAAAATTGAATGCACTCCTGAACTTGTGCATATGCCCATCTTTCCCATCCACACCGCAAATAACTGGCAGATTCAAGATTTTAAATATTACGATTATCAAGAAGAACTGATCCTAAAGGGAATCAATCGTAAACGAGGGATTATTAAGTCCCCTACAGGTTCAGGAAAGACTCTCATCATGGCTGGATTAGTTAAAGCTCTTGCTGGGCAAAAAATGGTAATTTTATTTAATGCTAAACAATTACTAAAACAAACTTATGATTTTTTTACTAAAGACTGTCGCTTGGATAATATTGGGATATGCTTTGGGGAGGGCTATATTGACGGTGACATTATGTTGTGTACTGTCCAAAGCATTGAGCGGATCCTTGATACACACCTCCAAAAAACAAAAGTATTAATGGTTGACGAATGCCATGAGTTTGCAAATGGAAAAACTACACTTGCTGCCATAAACTCATTTCCAAACGCAGAATATCGTATTGGATTTACAGCTACACCTCCTTCTGATAAGATACCTAAATATAACCTAGAGGGCGCATTTGGTCCTGTATGGGAAATAGTGAGCACCGCAGATTTAATTGATTCTGGAAAGCTGACTAAACCTATAATACAATTGGTTGAACGATCATATACAGCTAGTGGTGTGGATGAAGATATGCCCTACCCAGAGGTATATGATGAATATATCGTAAATAATGATTTACGAAACAAAGTAATTAGAGAGATTACAGATGACATCAGAAAACGATTTAAGCGAGCCCGTATACTTATACTTACCAAATCACTTGATCATGGAAGAGCCCTGGAAAACTTACTTGGAGAATCATGCGAGTTTCTTGAAGGAGCTAACTCCATCGGAGACAGGTATAAGGCTATATCTAGATTCAGAGGATCTAGATCGGCTCGCATCCTCATTGGCACTAAAATCTTGCAAACAGGGATCAACATCGAAGAAATCACACATTTCATTAACGCAAGAGGGATGAAATCCGAGATAGCAACACTTCAGGCATTAGGACGAGCCCTTAGGCGACACGATTCCAAGGACAGAGTGTATGTCTATGATTTTCTAGATAAAGAAAAATATCTTAGAGATCACTCCTTAGCTCGCCAACGTCACTATAAAAAAGAAGGACATGAGACAAAAATAATATGAGAACATCACATGATATAAGAAAAAAAGCTTCTGCATTATCCGAAGCCGATAAAAAAACTCTCCTAACTCTTATAGAAGAGTTAAAATTTGTTATAGATCATCCTCAACTAAATGAGGACATGCTTACAAAGCTCGGAAATATAAGTACCACAATTAATACTTTTAGAGAAAACTATATGTGGCGTATCCTTAGAGCAGCTAAACAAAATCACATGCTAGACTAGCATGTAAAGACACATCCTTTCAGAAGCGGCTGTAGCTCAGTGGTAGAGCGCGACCTTGCCAAGGTCGATGTCGGGAGTTCAAATCTCCTCAGCCGCTCCAAAAATCACATGCTAAACTAGCACGTAGCTACGCACCTTTTCAGCAGTGGGCCACAACGGGCCATTTCCATTTTTTTATTGTCATTGTTCTACCTCAGGTATAACTATTGCTGGGTTAGCTAATTTTAGCTTTAAACCCCAGTTCTCCATATCTCGTCTCGTCCATTGATCTTGTAATTTATCTGTTAACGTCTCTAACTTATAATTTATAGAGTTTAGCTCATTACTAATCCATAAAAGTCCTGTACAGATAATTATTACCAAACCTAATGGCAGTAGAGTATCTTTATTTATAATTGTTTTCTTTTCTGTCATTAAGCTAACCTTTGTACGAATACTGTAGAACCTTGCATTAATTGAGCATTGTCCCCCGATCCCGAATTGATGGTTACAGATAAGGGTTCAGTTGTCCTTGCAAAACCCACCCAAGTTCCTACAAGATTGTGAGGATCAGTTACACTATGTACTCTAATATCAAACCTGTGAACTAGGGTTGAGCCTGTATAAAAGGACACAGTAATAGTTATGGCAGCACCCACCTCTGTAACCCCAACAAATTCCACTTTATATACCCCATCTGCGCTAACAGCTAGTTCAGAATCTTCATTATTCCATAAATAATATCCATCTTCACCGCCCCGACCGACAGAGGAAACTCCCTGAACCGCAGTCCCCGCCCCAAAACTAATTTCAGAAGTTCCTGCTGTCCCATCTCCTACAGCACTTAAGAAGCAGAAAGCTCCAGGAGGAGAGGGGCAACTTAGTGAATCTATAGTAGGTAATGCTCCTGTCATAGTAGCTACTGAATTTTGAGAAGAGACAACAAGAGTTTTATTTAGCGTAGGAGTTCCAGTTACCGTAAGATCTCCCGTCATGTAAGTATCTCCACTTACTCCTAAATCACTTCCTATATTTGTATTTCCATCAAAAGTAGAAGTTTTATTTTTAGCAGAACTTAGATCAGCTTCAAATTCAACTCGCGTTATATTACTATCCGTTGTTACTACAGTAGGAGCCTCTAGTGGCTCCCCGCCCGAATTTTTAGGAACAATCGGCAATTTGGTCATAATAAATCTTGTATTAACATAATCATACAGAAATATATTATTACCTGTAATGTTCGCCTTAGTTTTATCGTCTCCAGGCCCGAATCCAGATACATAAACAGAAGAAGGTTCATTATTAAAAATAACAGGTAGGAGAATTCCTCCACTCACTTCAGCAGCAGATACATCCAAACCGTAGTCCCCGTATCCCTTCAATAGAGGATACGAGTCTGCTGTATTTCCTAGAATAGATAATTCATCAGTAAGATCTGTTTTTATTCTAGTAGCCGAAAGTTGGGTACAATTTTTAATTGACCTATCCCCCATATCAATATTGCCGCCCGCGCCTTCAGTTAGTACTAGACCTGATACAGTAAGCACATTCCCAGCAAGCGGCAGATCCAAGATTGCTGATGTTCCTCCCATAACCCCTACATTATCAGAGTTAACCCCTATACTTGCTGTATTAGCAGCTATATCAGTATCGTTAGCAGTAATATTAGTGGTATTAGTACCAATATTCGTATTTAAAGTAGCAGCACTAGCCTCCGCAGCACCAGGGAATAAATTCAAGGCTACAGCACTTGTATTTAAAGTAGCAGCACTAGCCTCAGCAAGCCCAGGGAATAAATTCAAGGCTACAGCACTTGTATTTAAAGTAGCAGCACTAGCCTCAGCAAGCCCAGGGAATAAATTTAGGGCACCCACACTCGTATCAAGGGTTGCTATATTAGTTGCATTAGTAGCAATGTTACCCGACACTGTTGAAATAGCTGATGTCGCCCCTATATTTGCAGAGGCCCCTTGAGCATATAAAGAAGCTCCTTGCCACAATCCAGAAATAGATCCAGGAACCGAGGCTGCTCCTCCTTCATCCCATTTAGCTGAAGAATCTACAACTTCTTGAATAGCACTCCGCACAGGAGTTGGAAAAATAGTACTAGGAGTTACATCTCCATCAGCTACGGAAAATTGAGCTATAGCTGAAGGATCTCCACTATCGGGGTCTGTTGAGACGTATACAGGAAGTTGTTCAACCACTACACACCTCCACTAAACCTAATAGAACCAGCACAGGTAGCAGCGGTGAAAGCTTCATTTACTGACTCAGAAACTCTTGCTTGCAATACACCACCTAAACCTCCCCCTGCAATATCAGAAGGAAGCCCACTCATAGCAGTAGCCAGGGTCAAAGTTGTAGTCAAATAAATATTACACTCCAGATCATAAATTCGTATTCCCCATCGTGGAGTAGCTCCCCCACTGATCCTATTAAACATTAGTCTATAGGAATTTCCTTTAGCTCCTGCTAATGCACCTTTTAAATAAAATGTTATAGCTACATTTCCCGCACTTGCCCGAAAGCTTACGGAAGCATTTCTGGGAGATGGCTTTCTTCTTCCACTGGATTTAGATTCTCCAATATAGGGAGTTATTTGCCCATAAGGAGAAAAACTAATTCTAGACATTTAATTTCCTTTAGGACGTTGATAATCTCGTAGTGCATTTCCTGTAAATACTTGTCCATAGTTAATCATGAAAAAAGTTTGTTGAGCTTTATGTTGGGAAACATAAATTGTACTAACTCGATCAGTATCAGGTAGAAGAAGCTCAACAACTCCTTTTTCCGTACTTGCAACACCTCCTGGTACGCCGCTCGTAAGAGCACTGCTATTCAGAAGCATTGCTGCGGCTGGATAAATAGAATTTTCTGTCTTACCCACCGAAGCAATACTAGAAGCAGCAACTACAAAGAAATTTCCACTATCTAGATTATTATTTCTTGACGATGCTGTTACTGAAACAAAATTACATTCTAGTAATCCATTAGAGCTATCTGTTAACGGAATTGCGCTAACTCCTATATCGTGTAACAACGCAACTTTGGTATAAGGTTTAAATTGTTGTCTCATTTTTCATCCTTCATTTCTTTTCCACCTAGCTCATCGGCAAGCTCTTGTACTAAACTTTCTAAATCAGAAAGTTCTTTATTTGCCTCTTTTTGAGAAGTAGGAGCTTTTGATTTTTCCTCATCTCCCTCTCCCCCTTCTTCCTCAGGAGCCTCTTCCTCCTTGGGAGCTTCCTTAGGCTCGGCTTTCTCTTCTTCAGAATCCTCATCTTCATCTTCTTTGGCGATCAATTTTTTTGTATTCACATTCTCATCAGAAGGATATTCTTGATCTTTAGTCGCTACAATTTTAGCCTTCTCTTTTTTGAGAGCCGTTTTAACTTCTGACAACTCTGCGTCCTCAGAAACAATATCGCTCAATCGTGTTAAAGGTTCTTGAAAAGTTTGAGTGATTTCTAGAATATCGTCATAACCAGCTTCGCTGAATACTTCTTTAAAATATTCATTTATATCAATACCTTCTACCCCTGATTTAGTCTTAAAAGATTGAGCAGTCTCGGATAGAACTTGTTTTAAAACACTTCCTTTAGGGGAAAGTCTAGAGAGGGCTTCCAAAATAACAATTTGAGTATTTATTAGACTTTTGAAAGATACAGGCTCTTGTAAATTTTGAATATTCACTCCATATTTTTCATTCATGGATTCAATAAACATTTGCTTCACATCTTTTTTCATCTCAAAGATCGTGGACGCAAATTGCTGGACATCCTTTTCCGCTACCCCAATACCGTCTGCCTGAGCTAAACAATTGTTAAATGTATTAAACAAAGTCTTTTTAGACGCTAATGCAATAAAGGGAACATCTTGAAGAACTTCACAGAAGGTATCTACTATTTTCTCTGTATCCTCAAAAATCATGCTCGCTAATTTTCTAACAGTAGAGTTAGTTGCCCAGATAAGCTCAAACTCTTTTTTAGATTCGATCAACTCTTTTTTTACTAATTCCTGTCTACAAATCATTTCATAGATAGACTCAGTTATACCATCTTTGAGGATGTATGTTTGATTCTCAGTCAACTCATCATACGTTAATTTAGGGAAATTAAATGCTGTAGAAACAGTGTTAGACAAATTAACTGCATTCCTAATTTCAGGGACAGCACAAATCTTTTCATTATTTTCCTTAAGAAAATTAACTAACTGAGGTGTGACCTCTAGTAGATTTTGAAACTCTGAGGATTCAATAATCTTTTCAACAGAGCTAAGTCGTTGGTGTTTCTGGTACAGTTTCTTTTGCAAGGAATCTAGCTTAACTCTATTTTCCCATAGTGAGAGGATATCAGAAAAAGAGTTATCCGCAGACGAATACTCATTAAAATGAATATTTTCTACAAAAGAGTGTAGTTTGTCCGACACAAAGGAATCAAAAATTTCGTTATCTTCAAAAATAGACGAATCTTTGACATCTACTTTATGTAAAACTACATCCTTTCCAATTTCGTACTCTCCACTAATTACTTTATTAGTTTCACTTAAATAAGTTACGATACTATTTTGACTATCAATGGAAAAGAGAGTAACATTCTCCCTTAGTGATCTACCAATACAATCTCCTAATTTTACTAAATAGGAAATCTTTTTGTCTCTATCTTCGAACAATTTTGAAAACATAATATTTCTCCGTTACTAACTGTCTAAGTTTATATATGTTAGCTATTTACTAACTTCTTCGACTTTTTCTTCTTGTTTTTGAATTATTCTAGAAATAACTTCTTTTTCTTTATTTTCTAGAACTAGGATATCATCTAGATTAGATAAGTTGCGAGTTGATTCAGTCTTAGTAGGTGGTTTATTTTCTGCGCTTTCTTGACCGCCCGCCGCTCCTGGTGGGGGAGCCGCACCTGGGGCTGGAGCCCCCCCTGGACCTGGAGGAGGTGCCCCTCCAGGAGCCCCACCCATCCCTAAAGGTGCCATAGCTTGCTCCTGTTCAGCCTGCTCTTTTTGATCTTCCTCCATTTCTTTCTTCATTCGCTCTATTTCTACATCCGTCATATCGTAGTATTCTTTATAGATCTCTTCTTTAGAGAATAAACCTAAGCCTTGAACGGCTTGAATAACTCTAGTTTTCTGTTCATCAAGATCGAGTTTTCGTTTAGCAGACATATCAGAAGGCTCTGGTAGTTGGATTCTCAATTTTTTAATTAAAGAAGGAGGAAATCCTTTTAATTGAAGATGTCGTTTTGCCATATTTTCTAAACCAACTTCAATATTAATTTGTACTCTATGAATAGTTCGCGCAAATTTGACATCTAATTGAGAAAGGTTAGCCTTACGTTCTGGAGACTGATCTTTTTCAACAATATAATCTTTAGGAATTTTTAAGGCTGCTAATAACTTGTCTCTATAGTAACGAACATCTTCAATTTCTCCTAAATTAGTGGCTCCAGGAAGAGTGTCAATTTTAGTTCCTTTTCCATTCTTACTAGGAACATAATAATCTTCATCCATACTCAGTGGATTAAATCTCGCATCTACCGTTCCCTGATTTGAGTTATAAAATTTCTCTTTTTTAAACTTCTCTTTGAGACGTTCAATATACATCTCAGCCTTACTTGTAGGAAGAGTCCCTGTATCGACATAGAAGATTCTTCTTTCGGGAGCACGGGTTAAACGATAAATCATCATTGCGTCTTCCATCATTTTTAGAGAACGAAATACTCTATGACATAAGGCTGCTATGGATTTACCATAAGGGTAGAATATAGGATCGGAAGTATGAAGCCTATAGTGAACAATTTGATTCTTATCGAGTCTAATATACTTAAGAGGTTTTTCTACGGTATACTGAGAGCCATAATTAAAGTTGTCTTCATTAGGAATTTCTTGTAAAAAGTTTTTCAAATAACCAAACTCATTCTCTACCCGCAGAATAAAATTAGGATTAAGAATCTTGATCTTTTTAATTCCTTCGTCTGGATTATTTACATCTAAAATTAGTTCAGTAAAGCAATCTCCGTACTTAACCGTATTTCTAATAATATCCCATAAAAATCTATCAAGTCTAACTCTCTTAAAAAGAGCCTCAATTTCTTGTACTACTAACTCACTCTCAGTTCTAATAGTCCATTTTTCATTTCTAGGACCTCTCTGGCTAGAATCATCGGCATAAATATCAAACGCTGCCCCAATTTCAGGATATTCATCCATCTCCTCGTATTCTTTATACCTGCGTCTCCTATTCATCTCCATCTGAGGAAGAATAGGATTACGTGTCACTCCACCAACGGCAGGACTATGATCACCCTTATCTTTTATTACTTCTGTCTGAACAATTGTATCTCCACCATATTGAGTGGGCTGTCCTTTGTCCATAAGTTTTACAGCTTCGCCTTGTGTAGACGTAGCAAAAAACTTAGCTAAAAATTTTCCTATAGGCCCAGTAGGTGTAAAGAATCCCCCCGCTCTATTAGCGGTTCCTCCAAAAGTTGTGTAACCCTCTTCAATAGGTTTTTCGTTTTTTATTTCATCAGCCATCGAAAGTCTTCCTCAGTCATAGCTCCTGTAGCAGTTTTCATCCTAAACTTCCAATTTTTTGAAGGCATAGGAGGTGCATCCTTGTGGGGGATTTTAGAAATATGTTCAAGTGGTGTTGTGTCCAATACATTTTTATACCCGTGTACAGCCAAAGCCAAGCTCATAATTAAATCATCATGATGCCCTTTTTCAGCTTCAGCCCTTCCTTGATTTTTTATAATAAAAGTCATTAATTCGTCACATGTTCTTGTTGAGTTAATTTTGATTAAATCAGTTCTAATAGCTTCCTCCAGATCAGCTAAAATAGTATCTCTGTTTTTTGCAGTTACCAAAAAACCTATCTCATCTCTCTCATCATACCATAAATTTTCATATTCATAAATATTATAGAGCCAATCAATTAGGTTATTTCCAATCGTATTTCGCTCACAAATAACATGAGCTATATTATATAGCATTCCCTCCTCTGCAATAATCTTGGCAAACTCATTTATTGGGGTTCGATTGGAATAAAACTCAGCTACTTGTTGCCCATTATACATATTAATAACATGAAAAGCTGAATAATCTCTATCGCGTCCCAAAGCAGTATCACACGCAATTATATAATTATAAAATGATTGAGGTTCTTGCCATACGCGCATTCTGTTATTATATTTAATATGATACTTTTCACTGGTTTGAGAAGCTATCTCTTTCAATACGTCCCCAGCAATATAAGTATCACCTGTTCCAAGGAAAGAGCATTCATATTCCTGGAGCCATTGTTTCATAGGCATATTAGCTTTAGTAGTCTTTTCCCACTTATCTACATCTAGATCGTTAGCTTTCATTTCCTCATATAGCCAGGAAAAGCCTTCCTCTTGTCTTTGATATTCTGGGTGCTCTTGCCACCGAATATCAATAGGATGAAATGAGTTTGTACCTTCTACGGCTTTTCGATAAACATCATGATACCAATTGCCAATACCATTTACGGTAGAAAGAACAAAGGCTCTACCCCCCGTGGAGATAATGGGATAAACAGCAGCCCAAATGGTATCAATGTTTTCAATAAAAGCAGCCTCATCAATGATTAGAAGAGAGCCTGCTAATGATCTACCTGACTGCCTACCAGAAGGTCTGGATTTAATAGTTGAATTAGTTCCTAGCTTTAAGGTATGTTTATTATCCTCTACAATTCCTGGTTTAAGAAATTTAGGGAGTTCGTCATACATGAGTTTAATTCTATCTAGAACCTCTGTTGCTTCCACATCTCCTTTGGAAAGGATAACTACTTGCTTATGTTTTTGAAAAATTATTACCCATAACGCATAACTGGCTGCGATTGTGGTACACCCTGCTTGTCGAAACTTTCTGAGGATATTAAATCTATTTTCCTCTAAATTTTCAACTATACGATGTTGAAATGGATAAAGCTTAAAAGGGACTAACCCCCTAACAGGGTGTGTAACTTTAATATATTCTGAAATAAAATAGATAGGATCTTCCCTACATTTTTTAAACTCTTCTAATAAATCTTCTTTTTTCATACAATTAATCTAAGTCTCCCTTTATTATAGTATATGGAAATCTACGCCTTAATATGTACCCGCTCTAGAACAGATATTAGCGAAACTACGGATAAACTAGTCTCCTTTTTATCTAGGTGTGGTATAAAAATTACTTTAATAGCAGGAGCGCAGTCTCTATTTCGTGCTTATAAGGGTGCATTTGAAAAAAATAATGCAAATCCAGAAGATATTATCATAATGTGTCATGATGATATAGAAATTAGAGAAAATCCCACTACTTTTATAGAAAAAGTTAAAAATACGCTAGATCGAGATATGGTAGCCTTCGCTGGTCCCGCAGGAACCACTTTTTTAGACAAAGATGCTATTTGGTGGGAACAAGGTAGGTGGCAAAAGGGGTTACATAAAGGAAAAGTCACCCACATTGACCCTAAAGGCAAAGAATACTTAACATCCTACGGTCCTCCTGACGATGTAGTAGTATTAGATGGTCTATTTTTAGCTGCAAAAGCCAAAATGATCAGAGAAATTGGGTTAGATAAACCTGATTACTTTACAGGGGAGTGGGATTTCTATGATCTTCATTATACCTCCACTGCTTTTTTAAAAGGATACGTAAATACAGTTATTGATATGGATATTGTCCATCACTCCAGAGGTGAATTAGTAGGTAGAGACTCCTGGCACCTAAATAGAGCCGCTTTTATCGAGAATACTGAACTTCCTCTAAAAATATTTAAGTAGACTACTTCTTTTTAGTAGTACGCTTCTTTTTAGGAGCTTTTGGTGGTGTTGGGGGAGGAGGCACCACTGCTGCAACTGTTGGGGTTGTTGTTATAATACCCCTAGCTTCTTGCTTCATCAACTGGCGTCTTAAAGTTCTAGCATGCCCACTATTAGGGGGCAATTTTGATAATCGTCTTTCTAATCTCTCTTGTCTCATATCTTCAATCCTTTACCGTGTTTAATTTTTGATTCCTTAATGAAAAAAGCCTTAAGCTTTTTTTTGAGTTTCTCATTCTTCTCAAAGTATTTAGGACCTTTATTGTAAAAAGCCCTCTTCTTTCTCCTCAAACTTTAATCACTTATCTACCCCATAGTAATAAGGAGGATTAGCAATCCTAGGAGGCCAAAGCGAAGCAGGGAGAGCCACTGATTCTTCAATCACCGCACTCTGCGTCTCCGTAACTCCTTCTGCCGCCAGAAGCCAATCAATTCCCTTCCATATACCATAGCCACATGCTCCAAACATACTCAACAAAACTATTAGTTCAGCCAAGCTCATCTTAAACATGGAGAATGGATTCCTAAATCTGTCCTTAAAAAAGAACGCCCAAATTGGATTCATTTTTTCGTATTCCCGTTAATAGCTTCAAGAAGTTTATCTTCTTCTTTTTTTCCGTCCTC